>Ga0207738_100007_pt1 | contig 58173 bp, 41 predicted proteins | sample LuqExpMetagenom9_FD_187767 | JGI IMG/M metagenome (GOLD analysis project Ga0207738, IMG submission 187767) | Tropical forest soil microbial communities from Luquillo Experimental Forest, Puerto Rico - Sample 9 (SPAdes) | ecosystem: Environmental > Terrestrial > Soil > Tropical forest ... | reverse complement strand
CGAAGCAAGCGATCTTGAGTATGTGGATCGCAGGTTGAAGAACTGGATGGAGCAGGCGCAGATGCCACCAAATACAAAATACAAAGTTCATTTGTCGGATGATCGGCTCTCACTGGAATTACTACATGTAGGTTCTTCTGCGGAACAGGTGCACAGGTGGGACAAAGGCCTGGACTGGCCGTTATGGGAAGAACTGACCGTGGCAGTCCCGGAGATGGCTTCCGCACGGACAATGCCGGATATTCAGTACGGATGCTCATTTCGTTATTTGCGTCGTGTCGGCGCGAAGCCTGGACTTCCGTTCTTGAACAGTCCTGCAAAGAGAAAGTGGCTGCGAGAGATCAAGAGCTGAACCTCCAGGGGTATTCCGCATAGCTGATTTGGCGCTTTATGAACGCGTATTTCCTCGGAAGATGGACGATAAGAAAGACCTGCTGGGAGATGCTCATTGAGGAGATGCGGTGCGCTTCGGTTTATGAGGAACATTTCTCTCTTTTCCGTTTTGCCTTTGGCAATGGATCTCCATTGTGAGTATTTGGTTTCAGACTCACAAAGCGACGAGGATTGGAAAGGGAAATTCAGGTAGCCACTGGTGGAGGTTGGTTTAGAGGATAGGTTTTCGATTGATCGCGCATATAGCGTGGGATGAGCTACTGGACGCTAAATTAATAGTAGACACTTATGTCCATCGGATTCCTAAATGCTGGCCGACCTCCCTGTAGCAATCCGGCTTCAATGAGCGCATTGGCGATTTCTCACTCATTGACGAAATTGTCGTTGTGTTGCAACTGCGTTGATCGGCAGATGTCCAAAAGCTACATCAGTCCCAAGCGCCTTTCCGCTGTGCCGCAGACTTCGCTCCCCGGCCTGCGGGGCAGGAGTCAAGTCCCTAGTCTGTTACGGAACTCGACGGGTCAAATGTGCGAAGGTTGATCTCCGCGCTGACTTGAGTAGACGGGCATGCGCTCCGATTGGTTGTTCTGTAGCACCTGCATTAGATAGATGGCTCCGAGGGCCGTTTAAGCTTGTAGGCCATCGCTGCGAACTCGACTCGATGCGAGCACCCGCTTACCCGGCAACAGAATACGTGGATGACCGAGGATAGCGATCTCAACATTTCCGATGGATGAGAAGGTGTACTCTTGTGGCGTTCCTTCTAAGTAGATGTCGCTGACCATTCGTTACTGGAGTTGAGTCATAACCAAGCGAAGTCGATCAGTCGCATTGCTGTGTTCAATTGCCGCGTTGCTGAGTTGCGCTCATATATACGCGGCGCGCAAAGTGCCGGCGCTTGCCCTGCGGCCAATGCAAATCCAGTCCATTCGGAGGCGCGAGACAACTTTCTGACCGATCCGTGCACGCCGCCCGCACTTTGATTCCAAGACGAGGACTGCCGCTGGTCCGGGTTTAGAGGCTTTCAACCTCTTCGATAAAGGAGGCTAGTTGGCCCGACCCAGACCCGAGATACGATCTCCATTCGTCCGGAGGGCGCGTTAGGGCGAGCAAACGTGCTTCGCCGGAAAGTTGGATAAGTGGTTGGTCTGCGCCAGAACCGCTAGACTTAGAGTTTGCCCAAGCCGTGAACGAGTAGATCCACATCGCCACGACAAGGGCCGAGTTCCACTTGTTCCAATTCGAAGTGCTCGCAAGCGGCTTCTGAATCTCTCGCTTCGCCGCAAGGAGCGCGCCGCGAAAAGCCTTGAGCGATTTCTGCTTCTGTACACTACTGCTTCGGGCATACAGTTGAGCCGCAGTTTCTATAACGTTGCCCTCGGCTTCGCGGCGGAACAAGTGGCTACGGCCTTCGGTCTCGTCGACAAAGTATGAACGAAGCTCCTCAACCCAAATCTGGCAGAGATCATCTGCGGCTAGGCGCTCCCCGGCCTCCAGCGGCTCAATGACATCGCGATAGAGCCACGGTTCAGACCAAGACAGTTTACGTACCGGGCCTCGAAGCGAATCGATGAGAGCTTTCGTCTGGTCAGCGCTCAGGATCGATGTAAGCGTTTGATGCAGGGTTTGAACCAGTGTCAGGAACAGCGTAGCGTTTTGGTCGTGAGAGTGATTTTGGATTAGCCAGCCCAGAACAGGAATCTTCTTCTCCAGATTGGCTCCACTGAGTGCAGCGTCCAAGGTCTGGAAACCATTGGGCTTCTTCAGTTCTTCGTCAACGAGATTCCAACCCATCCATTGGAAAAATCCATTGCTGCTGTTGATTAGACTCGTTCTCTGTGACTCTTCGGATCCTGTCTCACCAGCAATGGCAACCTCGCTGGCAATCTGACTCAGCAGGGAAAGTTGTACAGCATAGCCTTCGTTCACACCTAGCGGCAACAAGGACACCTGAGCTGTGGCAAGCGATACAAGCGCCTCCGGTGAATGACGCCACAACGAACGGACGGCGTACCATTCGGCCCAACTGAGGGCGGCGTATTTTATGAAGTGGACGAAGCTCTCAGGGCGATTCGCAGATTGGAATAGTTGGAGCAGAGGCGTCTGAAAATAAGAAACAGCGACGTGACTCAGCGGGCTATCGACTTCCCGGCTGTGTTTTCTCGAAAACGCGTGCAGAACGTAATCCGACAAAAAGGCGAGAAACTGCGCGCGGTCCGGAAACTCGTCGATGACTTGAAGACCATCTGTTGTGTTGGCGAACAACTCTCCAAGGACCAACCAGTCATCACGAAAGTTAGAGAAATCGCCGTTCGCTTGCTTCAAACATCCAGCGAATCCTGGCGAATCTGGTAACGACAACGAGTCATCGTCCAAGAAGCCTTTTTCAGCCATGACAGTTTTTAGAGGGCCTCCAGCAAGCCCCCGCAACGAATCATCCCCTGTCCAACCTGCGAGGACGTTACCCGACCGAGGCAGGTCTAGGAAGTAGAGAGGCTCGATACGCTTTACGACCTTTGCTTGCTGCTGGGTCGAGTCGTAAAGCAGCGTAATGTTCGGATCGGACGGGCCCGACTTCGATCGAGGCTGTTCTGCTTCCTTCAGGAGTTGCTTAGTGTAATCGTGGACTCTGAGGAGGACATCGGCTGGAATTGGCGTGATGAGTAGCGGATGATTCTCATTCGACTTCTGGAGAGAATTCGAGAGATGAAAGCCAGCAGATGGGATTGCGTCGTTACCGATTACGAGTATGTACCGGTCGTGGAGCAGGCCGAACTTCAGGGCGAAAATGCGAAGCCGAACATTCTTCCTTAGGGGAATCATGCGTTCACAGGCCGCCAAGAGAGTGTTGATTCGACTCTTCGGCACGGCATCTTCGCTTCTCAATCTCTGCCACCATGCTTTCAGACTAGACAAGAACGCGCACCAACAGCGTTCGGTCTTGCGTTCTGGCTTTGGCAATGAAGTGAAAACGATGTAATCGCCATCGCGGGTGGCATTCGGAACCATCATTGCGATGCCTGCATCTTCGAACCAAGGATCGTAGACAATCACCTGATGGTTCGGGTGGTTCTTCAGCAGAGCCTTGAACCATTCGACCAGCTCGAGTCGACTGACGCCGTTGCTGTCGCTGAGCTTTGCGAAGAAGCGGCCATCGGACGCCTGAGGGTGTACACGTCGCAGGAATGATTCGGCTGCCCAGTTTGCATCAACCCAAGAGTCAGCTAGTCTTCCTCCGACATGTGATGGGTTTCCCGCGTGTGTTTGATCGACTGCAGATGCGGCTCTTACCCGTGGCAATAGATCGGGATTCTTAATGACGTTCTCAAGCCAATCGAAACGAAAAGACTGCCCGGAACTACCTATCAGTTGCACATTAAGATTGATTTGCCGGATGTACCCGATTCGCCATCGGCAACACAGGTCATCAGTGCCGTTATCTTCTGGCACCCCATAAATTTCAACTTCCGCTTCGTCGGTGATTGGACGGAGGCGTTCTGGAAGCGTGAACTGGCATTCAAGGAAATTCGGTGCCACGATGTCCACAGTTCTAATGCTGCTGTAGACGAGCTGCCGATTGTTGTAGATGCCAAGTCTGACTCGAAACTTCCGGTAAGCGGGCACCTGGATCGTTCTAAGCCGAACGTGGAGTGCTGCACCGTCCTGCTGCCAGTCCACGTTCAGTAGCTCTTGCTCTCGGTCATCAAGGGTCGGAAATACTAAGAGTTCAACGTCTCCCAAGCGGCCAGCGTCATCAAGGTCGAACCTCAGTCCTGTGTCTGCGTTTAGATGACCTATCACGAGATTCGCCAAAGCCTCGTTCGTATCGGGGCTGTCAGAGAGCAGTCGGACCTTGTCGATCTGAACCAGAGATGCACTGAGGGCGCCAGCGGAGCCGTGCGGACTGAGCGGCCCCTCTGTACGAGAATCTCGGTTCAACAAATAAGCAACCGGGCGAAAGACGATGGGCGGATGTAAAGAGGCGGTAGCGACGCGTTGGGCGAGCGTTGGCTTCAGCTTGAGCGCAAGTTCCGTGGTGAGGTGGGCGATGTCTTGTCCGCTGGCGAGAATCCGCAGCAGGTCCGACGTTTTGCTGCTCTTGAGATAGAGATTGACACGAATCAGTTCGGCCCTGTGCTCGCCAAACCACTCAAAGTTCTCATCATCCGTGGCGTGCCACGTACTGTCGGAATGATCATAGGGGAGCAGGCGGCCATACACGATCCGGTTTTCAACTATTTCACCGCGTCGGATACGAAGAATCCAGAGTTGAAGCGCGCAATCTCGATCTTTAGACGAGAAGAGGCGTCCAAGTCTCTGGTCGCCCAGTAACTCGTTCAGAAATATCGGAGGTTCTTGTTTCTGGTTCAATCGTCATCCTCACGCTCTCGAGGATAGCAAACGAGCGAAAAATATACGAATAGAAGCGAAAGAATGCTCTGTATTCCTTTGGAGAAGGTGCAGAAGGAGGAAAAGCTGAAGCGTCATCGAATCCGCAGATCGATGCATCATTCTTAACTGTTGCCAACAGTCCAAGTCACGTTCCCAGAACCTCAGCAGTTGGAAACGCGAGTTGGCGATGATGCGTTCATTGTGCAAGGGGGGACGGCATTTGTCCGACTCGCCGTTTTCCGTCAACTTGACGGGATCGATGGATCCCGGCCGATTTTGAGGAGCTACCCGAGTCGGTGAGTGACTCGGCGATTTGCCATAAACTGAGCAACATCACTTACAAAAATCCCTGTTTCTTGGGACTCACTTCACTGGAGCTTGAGCACGAAGAATGTCTCATCAATGGAAGTCCCGTTAAGCAGAACTGCATTCGGAACTGTACCGATGGGCTGAAAACGGGCTGACTTCATGATACGGAGACTGGCCGGATTGTTGGACAAAACAGACGCCTCTAGCTGCTCAAAGCACCGAAGAGCTTCAGGCATGCCAAGAAGTACTTGCAGGAGATTGCTCCCTATGCCCTGTCCCCACATGGACGGATCGACACTCATGCCGAGGGTGGCCCGATGCCGGTTCCTTCGCTTTGGAAGCTGCTCCATGAAAAGTACGCCGACTAAACGTCCATCATGAAAGGCGCCAAGCGCTAAGTTACATGCGCTTTTTTGGAAGGAGCGAAGAAGTGTACGCTCCTGCTCCTCTTCGATCACAAACTCCTCGCGGGAGGTGATTGTTGTTTCGGCAGCCTCAAGGACTGAACCCACCAAGACGAGAACGGCACTGGCGTCGTGTTCGGTGAGTTCTCTGAAGGTGAGTTGTAGAGCGCTGGTAGCTTTCATACCGTTAATTCTAAGCCTGTGCCCTGCCGGGTAGATGCCGGGAACGAGGCGGCTTTTCGCCATTGACTCACGCGTCTAATTCTCAGTTGGCGCGTGCGGCCCTTACTGTATTTCCAAGCAGAAGCAGTCTGGAAGTATGGTAAGGCGATTATGTGCAAATCAAAAATGCTCAGTTGAGGGTGAGGAGTAGCGACGTTAGTTCGAACACGGCATGCACTCGAAACGGTGACTCTCCCACCTGATGCCACATTTTGGTGTTCCGGTCTGATCGGCACAGAATATAAGCGTACCGGCACTCCTTTCTAAAACGGGTTTTGCGGTAATCGTGTATGCGCCGTTTTCATAACAGGCTACAAGATAGTTGTAACCGCCTTCCACAGCGGCTCCTCTTGGTTGAATGCCATCTTTACCTGCTATGTGGTCCCAATCTGAGCGGCTGATTCGAGGACCGGAATATCGCGAGCTGAGAGCGCGGCCATTGCACGTCTGCAAGAAGCTACTATCTTCCGCCACCGTCCTTGCGACCGCTGATTTCAGTCCATCAAATCGCTTTGTCGCAATGTGGTCATTATGCGCGAGAAGTATTGGGAAGAGCGGAGGCGTCAACAGGAGCACCGCCGGACCAAGGGCGCAGTAACCGATGAACGCAACCCAGATTGCACGACGGGTTCGCGGATTGGTCACTGACATTCTTCTTCCGACAAGTTCCGCACCGACAGACAAAAGAGCAGTTACCACTGCGATGGGAAGAATAAAGAAAGCAAATATGCCGGCTGCTTCGCTGTCTTTGATTGGCCAGATCATTGCCCCGGTGTATAACCCTCCGAGTGTTCCAGCGGCCGATCCAGCGAAAAAGCATGGCCACACTCTATTTGCTAGGATCGTCGCCAAGCCGGTACCCAGCGCCACAAGAGCAATGGGGACAAAAATAAACCACAACGGTAGCAGGGCTCCTGGATTCTGGATCAGGGCCCACCAACAAAGCATCGCCCCCAGCATTGTCATAAGAATCAATAATGCATTTCGCCTCATCTGAGTCTGCTCCGGAAGTTATGGAGTGATAGCGGTGCTAATTCTATTAGCAAAAACCATGTGAGTCGATACTTTGTTGTAGTTACCGGCAAACCGGAAGTGATCTCGATTGGCGCGTTCAGGCCTCACCACGTTTCCAGGTCCTTTTGTTCTGGAAATGGCCGCGGTAGGGACGATCATTGCTGATCACCCCGCACAGATCCGCACGAGCGCTCATTAGCGCATGCGGCTCTTATCTTGGATGAGTGGCGGCGAAGCGGTCAAGGGGATAGGGATGGAGCACACGAGGTTGAGGAAGCCATTGTGCAGCCAGCTTGAGACGACGGACCCAGGCGTACCGGTGTCCTTGACTGCAGCGCTTGAGCGCTTGCCCCCAGCAGCGAAGCACGCGCTCCGGGAACAGCCAGAGGCTATCGAGATTTCCCGGCACATCGCAGTAGTTGAAGTACCCCTGTACAACTGATCTGAGCCACGCGCCGGTCTGAGGCACGGGATCATGCATGCGCAGCCGTCTGCATCCGAGCAGTTGATTCAAACGATCGTCAGAACCTTTGGCAAGCTCAACATCCTCGCCAACAACACCGCAATCGCCTGGTAGGGTAAGACCATCGACGCCTCCGAAACCGACAATGCGGCGATGGATCGCCAGTGGATGCTCAACACCATGGGAGTGAGCGCCAATATTCGCGCCGACGCCAAGGCCATGCCGGACGGCAGGCACATTGTTTCGGCTGGCTCCGGCCTCGGGACGTGCATCGCATTTCCTGGCACCGCCGATTATGCGGCAAGCAAGGCCGGAGTCGTCGGCTACACCAAGGGAGCCGCGCGTGATCTTGGACGGCGCAACATCACTGTCAACGTCGTGTTGGCGGGCATCATCGAGACCGATATGGCGACTGCTTCAAAAGATAAGCTGCTATCAATCATCATGGCAAGCCACGCGATCCGCCGCTTTGCTGAAGTCGAAGCAGTCGCCGCCACCATCGTTTTCCTGGTGGGGTCGGATGCGTCCTTCATCACCGGCGTGGTAATAGGCGTGAACGGCAGGTTCACTGCCTGACGGGTGGACCTCAGCATGATCGCCTTGCGCCTGCCACGCCAGACGACAAAAAGAAGGTACGGTCGTTGTTGCGATCCATTTGTGTAAAGTGCGCATCGCCGATGCAAAAGTCCGCTAACTGGCCGTCCTGGGCTTCGCAATGGTAGGCTGTCTCGGTAAGCTACTTTAGCGCTAACGTCTTCGCATTCGAACGAGGGTCATACAGATGGGACACACCACTCGACGTCAGTTTCTTGCCACGGCTACGGCCGCCGGCACTCTTCCTTTTGTGGATCGTCTTGGAGCTACACAAAGCACAGCGCCGCTGGCCGATGGCCTGAAGCTCTGCTACTTCGAACCCGCTCATCAGTGGGTCAACGCATTGCCAATCGGTAATGGTCGTCTGGGTGCCATGCTGTATGGCGGCGGCCTGCAGCGGCCCGTGCCATCGCTCGATCCGCATCATGATCCGGTCGATGAGCCGCTCGCTATGAATCCGCTGCATGAAACCCTGCAGCTGAATACCGATACGCTCTGGTCCGGCTTTCCCAAAGACGGCAATAATCCCGATGCCAAGAACCATCTGGCTGATGTGCGCCGCGCCGTGCTGGAAGAAAAGGACTACCACAAGGCCGACGCCATCTGTCATCAGATGCAGGGCCTCTTCTCTGAAGCTTTCCAGCCGGTGGGCAATCTGCATGTGGATTTGGAAGCGCCCGGTGAAGTTGCTTCCTACCGGCGTGAGCTCGATCTGGCCAATGCCGTGGCCACGGTGCGGATGGCGGCGGGCGGCGTGGAATTCGAACGTAGCGCCTTTGCCTCCGCGCCCGATGGCGTGTTGGTGCTGCGTCTCAAGGCCGGCCAGCCCGGAGCGCTCAACGGCGAGATCTGGCTCGATGGCGCGTTGATGAAAACTGTCGAAGCAGTTGCTGAGCGTCGTCTGGTGATGAAGGGCAAGGCCTCCAGCCATGTCGCCAATGCTGGCCATCCCGCGCGCGAAGCTGTCGTGGAGCTCAGCGATCGGCCTGGCGAGGGCATGTATTACGCGGTCGCGCTTGAGGCGCGCGCTGAGGGCGGACGCGTGTACACAGCCGGCGGCCGTCTCCGGATCGAGCATGCCACTGCCTGCACCATTCTGCTGACCATCGCCACCGGCTTTCGCGGCTACGACCTGCAGCCCGACACGCCATTGCCCACGGTGGTGGCTGCGGCCATTGCCAGCCTGGATGCGGCGCTGGTGCGCGATGACTCTACCCTGCGCCGCCGTCACATCGCCGATTACAAGAAATATTTCGATCGCGTTTTTCTGCGTCTGGGGCAGGCGCCATCCGATTCCACACCCACCGACCAGCGCCTGAAGCGGTATGAGAATCATCCCGACCTGGCGCTGATGGCGCTGTATTTCCAGTACGGACGTTATCTGCTGATCTCCTGTTCCCGTCCCGGCTCGCAGGCGGCCAATCTGCAAGGCATCTGGAGCTTCCAGGTGCAGCCTCCGTGGAGCAGCAATTACACCACCAACATCAACACCCAGATGAACTACTGGCATGCGGAGAGCTGCAACCTCAGCGAGTGCGCTGAGCCTCTTTTCCAGTTGGTGGAGGAGCTCAGCCACACCGGCGAACGGGCCGCGCGTGAAAACTATGGATTGCCCGGCTGGGTCTCGCATCACAACGCCGATCTCTGGCGCACCGCGAATCCGGTGGGCATGGGCGTTGGTAAGCCGACCTGGGCCAACTGGTGCATGAGCGGTCCGTGGCTCTGCGCGCATCTTTATGAGCACTATCTCTTCACGCGCGACGAGGCCTTCTTGCGCGCCCGCGCCTATCCCATCATGAAACGCGCAGCCGAGTTCTGTCTGGCGTGGCTCATAGAGGATGGCCAGGGGCATCTCACCACCTGCCCGTCGCTCTCGACCGAGAACAACTTTCGCGCTCCCGATGGCAAGCCCGCCATGACCAGCGCCGGCTGCACCATGGACATGGCGCTGCTCCGCGAACTCTTTGCCAACTGCAAGGCTGCGGCGCAACAGCTCGGCATCGATGCGGAGTTCTCTGCTCGCTTGGCTGCGGCACGCGAGCGCCTGGTGCCGTATCAGGTGGGCCGCTACGGACAGCTGCAGGAGTGGTCCATCGACTTCGAAGAGGAGACGCCCGGCCAGCGTCACATGTCGCATCTCTATCCGCTCTACCCAGGCGCGGAGATCACGCCGCGCGCCACGCCGGCCCTGGCGCAGGCCGCACGCGCTTCGCTCGAGCGCCGCCTTGCGCATGGTGGCGCGTATACCGGTTGGAGCCGTGCCTGGGCCATTGCCTTCTGGGCGCGTCTGGGCGATGGCGACAAGGCTTGGGAGTCGCTGGTCATGCTCATGCGCCACAGCACCGAAGACAATCTCTTCAACACCCATCCTTCCGGCAGTACGCAGATCTTCCAGATCGATGGCAACTTCGGAGCCACTGCTGCAATGGCGGAAATGCTGCTGCAGAGCCATCAGGGCTCCATCGATCTGCTGCCCGCTCTGCCCACAATCTGGAATGATGGCGAAGTGAAGGGTCTGCGCGCACGTGGCGCTGTGGAGGTGGATATTGTCTGGAAGGATGGTAAAGCTGCCAGCGCAGAACTACGGCCTGCGCATTCCGGAGCCGTTCTGCTGCGCGCACCACACGGACAAAAGATTGCGCAGTGCCGTTCTGCTGCCACCGTCAAACTCGCACCGCTGCCCGATGGCAGCGTACAGGTAAAACTCGAAGCAGGTAAGCGCTATCGCCTTAGCTTTGTCTGATCGGGTGGGGGGGCAGACACTTAAGTCCGTCGCGGTAAGGACAAACGTACCCCTTGTGGCTCGCCCCTACCGTGACCTATCAACTCATCTGCTCGAGGTGGATCCATCTCACTAGGTCACACTTGCAGAACATGGGAACTCCCGCTGGCGTAAGCAGAGGTTGTCCGGATCCGCATAGGCATATAACAAAGTAAAAAGAAGCACCTAGAAACGGCAGCGTTCCGCAAGCAAATCGTGGAGTACGGCTTATTTCCAAGTGTGGACAGCGATGATCGAAGGCGCACCGGTTTTTCCGTCGATGACGTTGATCTTGAGAAGCACCTGCAGGTTTTTGTCGGAGAGGGAGCCGCCGAGCGCCGTTCGCAGTTGTTCCAGATCATGCGGGTTTGTGGCAAACTGCGCCGCGGCTTCTGTGCCGTTTCTTCCGATGCCAGCTAGAACAAAAACCCAGCCATCTATGGTTGAATCACGAAAACGAGCCACCATCGCGTAATCATCGGCACTAGCGTAGGAAAGTGCCGGATCGCGTTCATAGATCATATTCGGGTGCTGGTTATCGGCAATGTGCTCATGCGTCTTCACAACGAAGTGAAAGCGCAGCGGCTCGGTCAAACGAACAGTTAGGTCGTTGTTGAAGCCACCCAGCAGAACCACTGTATGTTCGCGCAGATCGGTTACCGGCGTGTTCGCAGAAAAAGCCAGATGAGTCTTGATGCTGAGGTGATTGAGTGTGTCCTGGATTCTGGAAATGGAGACAACATTCTGCATGGAGACAAACGGATAGTCGATGCTTTTACGCGCCGTTGTCACACCAGAATAATTGCCATCGCGGAAGGTTACGCTGCCGCTGCACAGAACAACATTTGGTGCTTGCAACGCGGGCGCCCAGAACTGACGCAATATGTCTTGTTCATGCGTTTGCCGCGGCGAGCAAAAGAAGACACCGCCGCCGACCAGGAGCAGCAGAATGATCGTCATGATCGCGATAGTCCGGCGCGAGCGGAAAATAACGCGCAGCCATGGTTGCTGCTGCTGGACGGTGAGTTCACTGGCTGGATATCCAGCCGTAGCGGTAGTATCTGCCGCGGTGGAGTCCGGCTCTGCGGTGCCAGACAACGATTCCGCTGCTTCCGGTCCCAGAGAAAATTCTGCGGTATAGGATCCAGGCGGAAGTGCAATCCGTATGCGCGCTGCCTTGCCCTGTTCGGAGTAGTACAACTGCAGGCGTTTGCGTACTTCGCCGGCGGTGAAGCGCACGATGGTGTCAGTGTTGGTGTCGTACGTTGCCGTCCGGCCAAAAAGCTCAATACCGATGGTCCGTTCTTTCAGAGCACAGTGCTGGCCGTCCAGCGTCTTCTCCACGATATGGCGCAACATGGCCGGATAACGTCTGCTGTTGCAGAAGTGGGTGCTCTCCTGGATGAGACGTAACTCATCCAAGACGGCCTGACGTTCTGTGGCGCCTTTCGGCGACCAATTCTCAAGGTTTCCATGTGCAGTGTGCATGGCGAAACAACATTCTAGTCGGTTACGGTGATCGACACAACGTTTATCACAGAATGAAGAGAGCGTTACAGCGAACGTCTTTTTGTGGACGGTCATTCTTGGCGGCTGACAAGCGGAACGAAGGCAGACTTGGTTGTGACAGAGCGCGGCGTGTATCTTTTTGTTTTCCTTTCAGTAGTTGCTACGACCGCCTAGCACCACTAGCAAACCTCCAAGACAGGCGCGGTAGCACAACTCTGCCAACTCCGGCTTCTCAATATTTTTCTCTACGACTGCTCCATGATCCTATACATCCGTAAGAATGCCCGTAAATCGTCTGAAACTCTTTCCTGCACATAGCAACCTCGAGGCATTTGATTGAGATGATTCATCTATCCTAGATCGGCGAGTCTGCGTTTTCTGGTCCTGCAATTCCTTAGGGCATGCTGCAACCATTACATTTCTGTTCGCACTCCAATCCAGCTTTTCTTTCCGTTGTTTGCAACGAGTTGCAAGAGCAAATTTAATGCAATTAGCTTGACAAAGTGGAGAATTTCGACTCAAATGTATACGGATACATTAAGCTCGAACAACTGCTGAAAAAGGCCAGCCAGCACGGGCGTGCCGGATGGCCTTTTTCATCGGACTGGTGCGTTATTCTCTACGGCAGAAGTGGGCTACGTTGCTGTATCCAATACGCGCGGGACTTTAAACGCACAGGTTTGTCTTGGGGTTGAAATCAACCCTCATCTGTATGCGGAGATATGAAGCATGAACCGACCCACGCAAGCCAGCCGACGGCAGTTCTTGCGCACGACCTTAGCTGGCAGTGTCGCCCTTCCTCTGGCCGACGCGTTGGATATGGTGGGTGCCGCAGCTGCGGAGCCCACCGCAAAATCTAAGGTGTTTCGCATTGACGGTTGCCCGATTCATGATGGCCAACGTCGGCATATCGGCGTCGACGCCTTGCTTCATCTACTGTCGATCCATGGAACCAAATTCTACAAGTCTTCCCGGCACGGCGCGCTCAGTGGTCCGGCTGGATTGATCGCAGCCGATGACGTTGTCATCCTCAAGGTGAATGCACAGTGGAAATGCCGCGGCGGCACGAACACTGACATGTTGCGAGGGTTGATCCACCGCATCCTCAGACATCCGGATGGCTTCACGGGCGAGGTGGTGATTTACGAGAACGGCCAGGGACGTCCCGCTAGTTTTGATGGAATTCATAATGACTCAGCGAAAACCGAGTACAGACACTTTCCGGAACTTGATGGCAAGGCTATCGTGAATGCCGAGGACCAGCAGACAACAACGATTGATTACCTTGTGCAAAAGGAATTTTCGGGCAAGCGGGTCAGTTCTTTCCTGATGGATCCATTCTCCAATGTCTGGATTCTAGAAAACGATCATACCGCCAACGGCTACCGACGCATTGGCCGTTCTGGTACCCCCTGCATCTCCTACCCTTGCTTCACGACCACTCATGGAAACCGAGTCGAGCTCAGAGAAGGGCTGTGGACCGGGTCTGGCTATGCACAAAATATCAAGCTGATCCATTGCGCAGTGCTCAAAGATCACAGCGGCGACATCGGCATGACCGGCGCGCTGAAGATCGTCTATGGAACGCTGTCGATGTTTGATGGGACCTCCGCGCGGCGTCATTACGAGGATCTGGGATCGCAATGCGCCAGGATGTGGACGGAGGTTCGGCCTGCCGATCTCAACATTCTCGACTGTATCTGGGTGAGCCACGGTGCTACGGAGATCAATGGAAAGCATGTGAGCGGTTGCATCGGCTACCCGCCATATCTTACCAGCCGTCAGAATGTCCTACTGGCCGGGGTGGATCCGCTGGCGATTGACTCCCACGCAAGTAAGAGGATTCTTGTGCCTTTAGGAGGGAAGAACGCAGCAGCCCACGATCTGGGCAATAATCCTCGTCTGGGGAGTGTTTATCGCCAGGCACAGGATGTCATCAACCGCGCCGGAGGTATTCGAGGCAGCGCGGTACATCTGGGGGAAGAGGGCGTCGCTGTGATCGCAGCTCAGGCACTCAACGATGCTGCCGCCAAGGCCTGGAGGAACAGAATCTGATGGAGGAACCCATTCAGCCTGCGACACGAAGGGCGGATGCCCGAAAGAGTTGAATGTATCCTTCCAGCGAAAAGGTGTGAGGAAATCATGGAAGCAAGAAGAGACTTTCTGAGATTGGCCGGCGTAGGCGTTGCGAGCGCGATTGCGGGCCCTGCGTCCGCTCTGGCCCCAAACGCTAGGACCCACAACCCTGCGCCAACTTCCCAAGGCACAATAAACGTAAAAGACTATGGAGCGGTCGGTGATGGTAGAACAATCGATACTCCTGCCATCAACCGATGTATAGAGGCGGCCGCGGTGGCAGGTGGAACTGTCTCCTTCCCTGCAGGAAATTACCTATGCTATTCAATCCATCTTCGGAGCGACGTGGCCCTGTACCTGAGCCAGGGTGCAGTAATCATTGCTGCAGACCCCTTGCCGGAAGGGCAGCCGGGGGGCTATGACGAACCGGAGCCGGAGCAGCCTTGGGAAGCATATCAGGATTATGGTCACAATCATTGGCACAACAGTCTGATCTGGGGTGAGCAACTGCACGACATTTCAATCTTCGGTCCCGGATGTATCTGGGGACGTGGTTTGGTGCGCAGCAATGACCCGAAAAGTCGCAACCCTAAGAACCGCAGGACTGGCGGTATTGGTAACAAGGCTATCGCTCTCAAGAATTGCCGAAATGTCCAGTTGCGAGAGTTTCAGATCCTGCAAGGTGGCTGGTTCGGGATTCTGGCGACCGGCGTAGACAATTTTCTAATTGATGGGTTGTCCATTGACACGAATCGCGATGGTATTGACATCGACTGCTGCAAGAACGTACGAGTCAGCAACTGCGCAGTCAATTCCCCTTGGGACGACGCCATTGTTCCCAAGAGCAGCTTTGCACTCGGTTACAATCGGGCTACGGAAAATCTCCTCATTACGAATTGCTATGTAAGCGGCGCATATCAAGTTGGGTCCATGCTGGATGGAACATGGAAAAAATTTGATGACACGACGCGCGTTCCCCATACAGGGCGCATCAAGTGCGGCACAGAATCGAATGGCGGATTCAAGAACATTACGATTACAAATTGCGTCTTCGACGGCTGCCAAGGCCTCGCTCTAGAAACCGTTGATGGGGCCTTGCTGGAAGACATCGCCATTTCAAACATCACCATGCGCGACATAGTCTCCGCACCCATCTTCCTCCGTTTGGGCGCACGTCTGCGTGGTCCAGCTGAGGTCACCAAAGTCGGAACACTGCAGCGGGTGACAATCAGCAACGTGGTCTGTTCCAACTCTGCGTCTCATCTGGGATGCGTTATCAGTGGAATCCCCGGCCATGAGATACGAGACCTGACATTACGCGGAATCTACATTCAGCACCGTGGAGGTGGCAGTAAGGAACAGGCTGCGCTTATCCCACCTGAAGACGAAAACAAGTATCCCGAACCAAATATGTTTGGCGGCATGCCCTCGCAGGGCTTCTATCTGCGACACGTAAAGAATCTGACGATGAGCGACGTGGAAGTTTCAGCAACAGCAGATGATCCCCGCCCGGGAATCATCTTGCAGAACGTCGACGGAGCTGACCTATTCCACATCAAGACCCCGCAGGGAGCGGTCCCTTTGGAACTGCATGCCAGCAGCAATGTGCGAACACTCTGGGTGAACCATGTGAAGGATGGACAAGTCATAAACTGAAGGGAACACTGCCGCACATCACTCGAGCCAGCGCACAATCGCAGCAAGGAAGCCGCAGACACCCCCCTGGTACACTGTCGGCGACCTGAACTGTGTAAGAGAAATCAGGGAACGGTGTTGGAGCACGCATTGGAACTGAAATGTATTTGTAAAAATTGCGTCGCCTTCCCATACCCAAATAAACTGCCAAAACCGTTCGCGGCTTCGTGGTGGTTCGGATGGCTAGTATTCACTCACGCCGCTCTGGCTCATTCCCCGTGCGTACAACCGATCCAACTGGATCTGTATAGTACCGAAAGTGGAAAGGGAAGCGCCATGACCAAAATGTGTAAACTTGCTCTGCTGGCATTGCTACTGCAAGCTCCATTGTTCCTTGGAAAATCGACGTCTGCTCAGCAACCAGTCAACTGGTCGACGGCCATGGCCGCAACCTTGATGGAGCATAATACCGGCCAGCCTGGCCAGAGCCTCACTCGATGGTCGTACTGGAAAGGATATACACTCAACGGAATCGAGATGCTCTGGTCCTCTACTGGCGACCAACGGTATCTGACCTATATCCGCCAGCAGATCGACCCTTTGATTGACAAAAATGGGCATCTCGTCAATATTTCAGTGTCTAGTCTCGATAATTCGATGGCGGGCAACATTGTTGTTGGTCTTTACGAACATACGCACGATCCCCGTTATCGTGTGGCTGCGATGGAGATTCGCCATGCCATGGCCGATTTTCCCCGTAACCCGGATGGAGGATTCTGGCATGCGAAGAAACTCACCGGACAGATGTGGATAGACGGCGTCTTCATGGGACAGATGTTTCTACTCCGCTACGGTCAATCGATTGGCGATTCTCACGAATGCTTTGATGAGGCGATTCGCCAGATTACCGTATTTGCCGATCATGCTAGGAAGAATCGCACAGGCCTCTACTACCACGCGTGGACGGCCGATCCGGCAATCAGTAAAGTAATCGGCGGGCACGGTCAAACTTGGGCCGATCCAACTACGGGACTTTCTTCAGAGGTGTGGAGCGAGGGGCTTGGCTGGTATGCGTTGGTCACAACCGAGGCGTTGGCCCGCATCCCGAAGGGGTATCCGGGGCGCGAAAAGGTACTCAAGATCTACAAGGACCTTGCGGCAGGATTAGAGAGATACCAAGACCCCGCCACTGGCGGCTGGTTCATGGTCGTGGATAAACCTAAGGCGCAAGACAATTGGATCGACCCATCAGGAACTTCCATGTTCGTCTATTCGATTGAGCGTGGTATTGAGATGGGCATTCTCAGCAAGCGCCAGTATGCACCGGTCGTCGCACACGGCTATCAGGCCATCGTTCACAGTGCGCATATCTCGCCGGAAGGAATGGTCGACATCATAGATGGTTGCGATGGACTATGTGTGCAGGCCAGTTATGACGACTATATCCATTGCAAGCGGCGACCCAATGCGAAGGAGGCAGTGGCAGGTTTCCTTTGGGCTACGGCAATTGTCGAGAAGCCGCGTACCGGAGCCTTTCTCACAAAGGCGAAGTAACCAGCACACGTTGACGAGATCAGCCATGCCTGCTGTTCGTTTTTCGCTAATCGAAAGCGATCAAATCCAGAATGCTGAAGCGAGGGCTTCAGCACTCTGGATTTCGATCCTTGCTTTCACGGTGAAACGGGGACGAAGAACGCGTAGCAAATTTCAGGCACCCGAGGACTGCGATTCGTTCTTGTGAGCTATGTATATGACGTTCGCGACCGCGGGCCTAAGCGCAGGCGATGTGCATCTTGTCCGGTTTGAGGTTACTGATTTGGAGAACGGTATCCAATATTCCTCAGTGCCCGGGGACCCAACCGATCACGCAATTGCTGTAGATATAGGCTTCCAGGGATGACCGGCGTGCCTTGTGATTCGATAATCCCTTGAGGAAGCAGCGTAGGCTCAGGTCCGGGCCCGTAGGTCTGCATCTTGCCGAGCAGTTGCGTACCGCGATTGCCGATTGCCCAGTTAGTTGAGCCTGGCGGCATTTGAATTACGTACGACTTTGCGATATTGTTCCACGCGACGCCCCAACCCATGGTCCAGCCATGGCCAGATCCCATTTCGCCTCGATTCATCAGGTCGATGCCGCCGTCGCGTACTTCACAACTGTCGATGAGAATGCCCGTCGACCACCGCTGATGCGGTTGAATGTGTCCGTTTCCATGGAAGCTACAGTGAAGAACAACGTTGGGTCCCTGCATGGCGGGCCCTACTGCGATATAAAAGACGTTGTCACCGGCTGCTGAGCACCGATCAACTAGAATCTGTGTCCCGTTGAGAGAGAAATCGGCAGGTTTGGCTGCTCCCTGAATGGGAGTGCTCTGCTCAACGTCGACGTCTTCGACAGTCACGCGCCGCGAGGTCCTAGCAATCTCAACCGCCTCAGTTACGTCGACAAACTGAAGATCCCGAGCCCATCCGTCCACCACGCCCTGCATTGCGAGTCCATCGAAGGGCTTGTCAGAGAGTATAATTTTGCGAGCTGGTGCCACGAATCGAATGCTCTCAATACCGACATTTGCGATCTCACCCTTTTCCGTCACCTTGACGACAGTCGCTCCACCGGGTCCAAGATAGGCTTTGTCATACGAGTCGGTCAGGGGTACATCGAAGAACAGCCTCGTCCCCGCAATACGCGCAATGGTTCGCACAGTTTCCAGGGACCCCGAGACCCAAGTTTCCTTCCGCCCGTTGCGCGAGAGCGAGTCCATGCCCATAAAGGCTAGCCATGTGGAAGTTACCGGGCGAACGATTTGTACCCTGTCGCCCACCACGAAAGTAGAGGGATCGGCCACGTCGAGCGATTGCGCGCCGGATGCCACATAAGCATCTAGTGCTGGAACGGGAGTGCCGGTAGCTTGAATCTCCATCCGACTTCCCACCGCAACTCCCAGATGCGGTTCCGCTGTCATTTCAATGATGGTTCCGGATTTTTGAGCACCGCTTCCCCGCAACACGATGCCATCGGCATTTAACCTGAGAGTTCCACGGCAGCGGAAATGCCCTTTCGTTAGCAACACCGCACCTCGAACGCCATGGCTGAGTGGGAGCTGTGCAACTTCGTCGATCACCTCCTGAATAGTCGCCGTGTCGTCTCCTCCAGAAGGCTGAACGGTCTTTTTCACTGCCAGCTTGGGCAACTTCACTCCGCCCCCGCCGTAACCGGCATAAGAAAAGTCAACCATTCTATCGCCAGATGGAAGATGTCTGTACGCTAGCCTGCCAGACTCTGCCACCTGTGCCCAACTGCTTATCGGCGCGTTCTGGCTATGCGCGATGTCCACAAAACAGGACCTCGCAATGCCCACCAGTGCTATAACTCGTACAACAAATCGCAGACATTGTAGATTCAACGTAAATCTCCCGCTATGAATTCACTCTTCCGGTTAAAACCCAAAGGCCATTTGCTCAGCGGCTGTAGGTCCTGTGCACGTCTTCACGTGTTGCCTGCAGCGTTGGAGTGGACCGCAAACAATCAAGTTAACGGCGCCAGTCGTGCAACTGCTCTGATGCCGTTAACACACCTATTTCCATACTTTGAGGAGCACCACACCGTGCCCCGGAATTGTGGTGCGATATGTTCCCTTGAGTCGTCCCAGGTCTTGTTTCTTCCAGAGGTCTCGCGCGTTGAGCTTGCTACCCAATGCGAAGGTATTCAGATCAACTGTTGCTTCGAGCGCACCAGGATGCCGATTGAAGATGCCGATTGCCTTCGATCCATCTGACAGCGGTTTGGCCCAGATCTCAATCGGTCCCTCCACGCTAACCCGATCCCCTTGCTTGCCCAAGCGATCCTGATCAATCGCGACGACTTCAGAATTGGTCAGCAGAGCAATTGTCTCCGGCGTCATCGACGTGAGGTCATTTCCGGCAAGCAGTGGCGCGGCTAGGAGCACCCACAAACTCATGTGTGTGCGATATTCCTCTGTCGTCATTCCTCCGTTTCCGACCTCCAGCATGTCGGGGTCGTTCCAGTGTGAAGGGCCCGCAAACTGTGAAAGACCGGCCTGACTGAATCCGATTGTCTCCATGCGCGCATAGTGGTCATTAATGTCGCCGGTTGTACGCCATAGGTTGCCGCCGACATCAGCCCCCCAGCGCCACACCGCGTCGTTCCCGTACTGGCACAAACTGTAAACGATGGGCCTGCCAGTACTACGCAGTGCATCGCGCATCTTGATGTAGGCATCGCTCATGATCTTGTGGGCTACTTCTGCCGATCCGGCGCTCTTCATCTGGTCGCGTAGTCCACACAGGTCATACTTCAGATAATCGATGCCCCACGCGGCATATGTTTGGGCATCTTGTTGTTCATGATTCAGACTGCCCTCGTATCGCGCGCAAGTCTTCGCTCCGGGAGATGAATAGATACCCAACTTCAGGCCCTTGCTGTGAACGTAGTCGGCCAGCGCTTTCATGTCGGGGAATTTGCTGTTGGGATGGAGGTAGCCCTGCGCGTCCCGTTCCCCTTCCCAGGTGTCGTCAATGTTGACATATACATAGCCAGCATCACGCATGCCGCTGGCAACCATGGCATCCGCCTGGGCACGAATAACAGCATCGTCAACCTTGCTCCTAAAGTGGTTCCAGCTATTCCATCCCATGGGAGGCGTAGCCGCCTGCGCTAGTGCGTCCTGAGCCATGCTCGCCGGAAGGCAGAGGATAGCCGCCATCGAAAGTCCACAGGCCAATATTCGGGTGATAACCCTCCGCAAGCTGATCTTAGTCATTCAATGTTCCTTTCGGTTATTCGTGTTGCCGTAAAGTATACGTATACATTGCATCTCTGTCCAGAAAAGCTGAACCCAATCTGTCGCCATCCTTAGCATCTCGTCCTTGGGTAGAAGCGCGTCGCCAAGACGGTAGGCAGTTCGCAATAATCCCATGCCCAGCCGTAAGCTGGTAGATACACGAAGCACGTGCATCCAAAGAAACATGGATGCCTTCGGTGGATGGCGTAAGCTCGGTGTTGTTGATAAGGTCGGTGAGCTTGGGTGGATGTTGCGCGAAGTGTGTATCGCGCAGGACGTCGAGCTCACGCCAAGAAAATTTGAGGAAAGCAGTATCGGATCCGAGGTCGACAGCGCGAGGACAGCAGAGCCATCTGGATGGAGCTTGATCCAAGCTTGGCGGACGCGACTGCGCAGGCTTTGAATGTCGAGAGGCGCTGCCGTTCTCGCGCCATAGAGCAGCTTAATCGACAGAGAGGTAGTTGGCAAGCTTGAGCCAGATGGGCGGCCGGAGCGGAGAATTGCCGCATGCCACTGGCACACTTCATCACGGTTGTCGACAGGAAGATTGCCGCCACCTCAGCTAACAAAGTCGAGCTTGATGAAATCAACCTGCCAGCGAGCAAACTGTTGGACGATGGAGTTGATATAGGTGCGCGCAGCTGGCTTGGAGGTATCGATTTTGTAGACACCCTTCAGCGCGCTACCGGCCTAACCAGGATCGACGATGTCGCGGATGTGAACCCGTGGTGCCGGCAATGAGAGGATTCGCATCGTAGAGCTTCTGGTTGATGCCTGGCCCGAGATAGAGGCCGAAGCGTAGACCATGGCGACGCAGATACGCGCTTAAACCTTCCATGCCGCAGGGAAAGGCTACGAGATTGGGTTTAGGGATGCCGTGTTCGTCATAGCCATCGGGCCAACCGGAGTCGATGTTGATGTAGCGGTATCCGAGTTCAGAAAGATTGGCAGTGAACAGGGCATCTACGTGGGCCATGATCTTCTCTTCTGTGGGCTTGCCACGCAGGAAGGACCAACTGCTCCAGCCCATGTAGGACCGCTGTGCTAGTGCATCTGATTGCTCGGATTGATTAGATGAACGAGTTTGTGCGACAACAGTAGCTGTGAGCAGTACCAATGCAATCAAGTAGCGCATAACGCAAGATGCTAGTACACCCTTACCAAGGGTCGCTATTTCAGGGATTGCGTTGAGCAAGCCACGAAACGTTGTACGGCTGCAGCACAAGAAATCAAATACGCGCAGCTGCGCAATCGCAGAAGCTGCTGGAAATGCCAATTTGGAGAAGAGAGAATGTTGCGCAATAGTGTGTTGCTGATTTGTACCGTGATGGCGTGCGTGCCTCCCGCTGCAGCTCAATTAGGGAACTCTGTTCTCAGCCGCTTTATTACTTCGGATGTACCTACACTAGGCCCTGCTGAACAGCCTGTGAAGCGCAACTGGACAACGCCAGCAGTTGCGCAGGAGCGGCCGGGCAGCGGAATTGCGCAGCATCCTATGCTTTATGCGGGAGAAGGCTACAACAATATCATGCTAGTGAATGGTGGAAAGGTTGTGTGGAACTACTCGGCCGGTCCACATGGAGAAATCGACGACGTGTGGATGCGCAGCAACGGGCATGTTCTGTTTGCGAGTCAGTATCAGGTAGTAGAAGTTACGCCGCAGAAGGAAGTAGTCTGGCATTACGATGCACCGCAAGGCACCGAGCTGCATACCTGCCAGCCGATTGGCTTGAACAAGGTATTGCTAGTTCAGAATGGACTTCCTCCGAAGATTTTGATCATCAATATGAAGTCCAACAAGGTGGAAGTAGAGCATGCGCTGCCTGCCGAAAGCCTTACCGATCCAAAAACAGTACACCTGCAGTTCCGTCGTGTACGTAGAACAGCTAAGGGAACCTATCTTGCTGCGTTTCTACGGATGAACAAGGTTGTCGAGTTCGATAAGCATTTCCTGCCAATCTGGAGCTACGAAATTCGCACGCCCTGGGCCGCTGCCCGCCTGCGCAATGGTAATACCCTGATTACCGATCAGGCGGACAGACTGGTGCGCGAAGTGAATCGGAAGGGCGAGACTGTGTGGGAGCTTCAGCAATCCGATCTTCCCGCAGACGTTGTGCTGGGCAACATCCAAACCGCCGAACGGCTTGCGAATGGAAATACCGTGGTTTTCAATTCAGTATGGCAAGTCAAACGTGATGCGTGGAAGAATATTGTGCAGGCCTTGGAAGTAACGCCGAGCAAGAAAGTAGTGTGGGTTTTGCAGGATTGGAAAAGCCTTGGACCTGCAACCACAGCACAATTCCTCGACCAACCAGGTCGACCAGAGAGAGCAGGTGCGCTCCAGCGCTGACCGCTCACTTGCGCGTAATCGTCCCATTTTAATCAGAAGAGTGCCCATCGTTGCGCCGAAAGCAAGTCGTGATCCAGCAACAGGGCGCTGCGCGTGGTCAGCATCAGGCATGAACGAACAGGATGCCTGCAGTATTGCGCGTTTTTTCTGACAGCGCTTTTGCGCAAGGCGTTCATATGATCCCCGAAGAGGACAAGCGCTACGGATGCACCGCGCGCGGTGATGAGTGACGCTGGTTGTGCCACACACAACATGCAGAAACTCTATAGGGCAGTAACAGCATGAAATGATCTGATCTTCGTACCGTCCGGCGGCGAAAGTGCGTCTGGACGGCTCCTCAAGCCGTCACCTGAAAACAAACACTGTCTTTAGCCAATCCGATGACTAGACTTGCCCCTGTTCCCAGGACCTTACTCGGATACGCTCCTAGCTGTGCAAAATTACATTTTGTCCCAGTTTCACGCAAGCTTCATTATGCAGTAGTACCGCGCGGCTTTTCCTCACGTTCCAAGATGTTGTCCTGCTTCGGTTCGCTATCGCACTCGATAGCCAATGTGGTGATTGGGCGGTCAGGTGCATCCATAGGCAGGCCGAAAATCTTGGTTCGAAAATTATCTTGGGTAAATTGCAGCTCTTGACCGGTTTTGAGCAGCTTCACGCTCTTGACTTTGTTACGCAGTGCGCAAACAGCGACGTACTCGCCGGGCCAGAAATGTACATGCATGTAGAGCGTATTCCCCTTGCGTGTGAAGCTCGCATAATTCGAACGCCGCGGCTGACAAGTATCTGAACCGTAGATGGTGTTGCCAGAAGTCTTCATCCACTCGCCAACTTCGGTGAGAATCTTCACGGTCTCTTCTGGAATGGAACCGTCAGGCTTGGGACCAATATTCAGCAGATAATTGCCACGGTCATGCGAACAAGTGATCAAATTGCGAATGACTGTGCGTGCATTCTTCCAGTTATCGTCGGCGCGCTGAAAGCCCCAGCTATCGTTGAGTGTCATGCATGATTCCCATGCACGCTGACCTTCGCTGGCAACAATCTTTTGCTCTGGCGTCGAGAAGTCACCGTCTAGCTTATTACGGTTATTGATAATGATGTCTGGCTGCAGTTCGTAGATCATCTGGTTCATCCGCACCGATTCCCAGCCATCGGCATCCAGTGGCCAAGCTACGTCATACCACAGCACATCAATTTTTCCGTAATTGGTCATCAATTCGCGAAGCAGACCGTGCGTGTATTCAACAAACCGTTTGCGCGCCTTGTCGTCTTTAGCACATTTAGCACCGTCGGGATGGTGCCAATCCATCAGCGAATAATAGAAGCCGGGACGTAGACCTTCCTCACGCGCAGCCTGCACATACTCGCGCACAATATCGAATCCAGGCCCCTTCTTGATAGCGTTGTAGTCGGTAAGCTTCGTGTCCCAGTTACAAAATCCCTCGTGGTGTTTGGTGGTCAGCACCATGTACTTCATGCCCGCCGCTTTGGCCAGCTTGGCCCAGGCGCGTGCCGAACCACGACTAGGTTTGAAGTCCTTAGCATGCGCGACATACTCACTGTAGGGGATGGCCTCGGTCTCCATCGCCCACTCATGTCGCTGTATGGAGGAGTAGACACCGAAATGAATAAACATGCCGAAGCGGGCCTCATGCCACCACTGCAGACGTTTAGTGCGAGTTGCATCACCCGGCTGCGGCTTGCCCGCGAAAGGATGATCGGACGGAGGCTGCAATGCTTGAGGTGCAGTCTCATGAGTTTGCAAAGCTAGCAGTGAATGCGAACCGGCCAAACCCGCCAGTGTGGCGCCTGCTCCAGCCAACAGGTTTCGACGCGAAAGACTTGCATGAGGCATGTGTTCAATCTCCTTGATCACAATGATTCCGGCTAAATTAAGTACCGACTCCTTATCCTGTCTGCAAGAAAAATATTCTTTGCGGCAAAGATAAAGGATGCATCTCGACTCATCGATTGATCGCTAAATCGCGTCTGTGTCGTGGCCCGAGGGTGAAACGGTGCGCGCGACTGGAAGACGCAGAAGAACTACGTCGTCTCCTATTACAACAGGTATAAGAAAAATCCATGATCCGGTCTCCACACGGTAACGTGCCGTGCGAAAGTTACTTGCGGGAGTTCACACCCACCGTAGCCTGTTTCTATCTGATGAATAGGCGCATGAACTTGCCATAAAGGCGTGCAGCGCTGGTAGAGGCCCGTGCTCATAGCGTTAGCGCTACGCCATTTGCGTCTGCCAAGACAAAGAGATAGAAATTCGGACATACAAGAGGCAAGAAGCATGGATGTCGCGATCCAAAGCAACCCGTATTCAAACGTTCCTTGTGTGTTTACCTAGGCAATAAACACACAAGGAACGATTCAATTGAAATAGGCTCTTGTTGGGTCAGAACGCAAAACGTCCAGAGAGCTGCAGAACGCGCGCACCACGTTCTCCAGTTACCTGGCCAAACGTAGAGGTTGTCTTAAGCTGCCCAACACCACTGGTTGAATAGTCATAGTCCAAAGTCCCATTGGTGCCATTGAATGAAACATGGTTGAAAACATTGTAAGCCTCGGCACGAATACTGAATTTCACTTCGTTCCTGAGTGGAATGTCCTTCTGCAGAGTCATGTCAAAATTATTGGTCCCAGGGGCACGGAAATTCTTAGTGTGAACAATGCCAGCATCGCTCGGGGTCGGCTGGTAGTAGTTGTAAGTCACCCCGTTGATCTGTGTCGCCGTGTACTTCACAGCGTGGCATCCGGAACTGGCAATCAGCGCGTCGGTCATGCCATATGCGCATGGGGCTGCATATGCCGATGAATTCAGCCACTGGCCGGTTATGTGCAAATCGTTCTTTGAAGAGTAGATGTTATTGCCAACAATGAAGGGACGGGCGCCGTCGCCGCCATACGTGTAATTCGGATTGCCGCTCATGTCCACCGTATCCGGAGCGCCGGAGGTAAACTGCGCGATGCCCGACCACTGCCAGTTGTCGCCGATCGCTCTCACGATGGGATGATTCACGAGCTTGCTGGCTTTGGGCACATCCGCCAGCCAGTGAATCACCAGATTGTGCGTGCGGTCGAAGCTGGCAAGCCCGTAATTCCAGAAGCGGAGATTCTGGAAGTTGGCCACGTTGCCGTCGACGGTGTCCATATAGGTCATGGACTTGGACCAGGTATAGGTGACGCCGTACTGCAGGCCATGGCTGAACCGGCGGTTTACGCTGGCCTGCAACGAATTGTAGTTGGATGTCGATCCATAATTGCGCAGGTTAATTGCCTGATACCCCTGCACCGCCCGTACATAGTTGTCGCTCTGCGTCTTCCGCTGGCAGAAGCCGGTAACCTGGCCCGTTGTCGCATTCACCGAGCTTCCAGTTCCGTAACAGTTGTAGGCACTGTTGTACTTGCCGGCAGTCCAGTTCGACAGATCGAGATTGGCAACCGTGCCGCCGTAAGGAACAGCATTCAGATTGTATTGCTGATTTAAATGACGCCCAAAGGTTCCCACGTACGCGACGTCTACAACCGTGCTGAACCCTACGTTACGCTGGACTCCCAGGTTGACGCCCAATGTGGATTCGATCTTTCTGTGTGGTTCCAGAACTCTCGTGTCCTGCGGCGCCGCGTTGATCGCCGACACGTTGAAGGCCTGCCCCGACTCCACGCGGCCAGCTCCGGTCTTTGTGTTGACTGTGATGGGCGCAATCAGCGAATAGTCACCGACCGTGCCGCCGCCTTCACGCGTGTTGTAGTAGACGCCTCCTCCTAGCCGGATGGCGGTTTTGCCATCGTTGAAAGGATCCCACGAAATGCCGACGCGTGGAGCCGCCAGAAGGCCATTACTCCAGCGCAAAGAGCTGGGATAGTTCGAATTGGTATTGAGGATCGTCCCCGTATAGCCGAATGTGCTCGTGAAGGTCCCGATATACGATGATGGTTGAACGTCGTTCGGATTGTTCGGATTCTGCGCGCATGTTGTGGGAGTGGTGCGTGAAGTCCCTTTGCAAAGCGCCTTCTGCGCGGTGTTGAGGTTTCCGTAAGCCACACCGTTATAGAGCTTGGGAGCTTTTGTCGCGTCATAAGAGCTCGACACATAGCCAGCCCCATATCCTCTTTGCAGTTCTGCCGGCAGGTCGTACGTAAAGCGAACACCGTAGTTCACGGTCACGTTGGACATCGCTTTCCAGGTATCCTGCAGATAGAATTCAAGTATCTTCCAATGCGGCGCATAGTTGGAGATATTCGAGCCCTCCTGGTAGCTGTTATAGTCGCCTGTCAGCAGGTTGGACCAGGCATAGTTGGTATCGTACGGACTTGCATTGTTCGCGCCCATGTCGAAGTTCCCGTTAAAGATCGATCCGATGTGCCGCTGGATATAGCGCCCTTCCTGGTTGTAAATGCCTCCCTTAAACGTATGGCTGCGCCATATCTTTGTAAGCCCGTCCGTAAACTCCCACGTTCCTGTCGTATTATCCATCGGGAACCGGTTATCGAAGTCGATGGTGGGAGCATTTGCCAGCTTGAAAGTTCCATTGCTGCCACCGCTGCTCAGACCGGTGATTCTCGGAACTAGCGCCAGTGGGTTTTGATCTGAATTGATCTGGCCAAGCGAGATCCCCAGGGCTGACTTCGATATCTTGCTCAGGTCGGAACTGTTGACCAGCCCCTGTTTTTCGGCCCAGTTCGAATAGCCTGCCGTGAATTCATTTACAAGGTTTGAGTTGGCAATGTAGGTCAGGTTGAATCCGGCATTTTTGGCCGGAGTATGGTAATAGGTTGGTATGCCCCAGTTCAGCTTGTTTGTTGTTGCGGTCAGGCCGCTGTTTCCGCCAGGGCCGTTCATCAACCCGCGAAAGTACGTCTTCCATTGGTTGTTGATGTTGTAGTCAACCCGCACAAGCGTCTGGTTGTTGGGGCTCTCTCTGGGCGCCATGATTTGGTAGTTATAGAAATCTCCCGTGGTACCGCTCTTTTGCGGACATGGAGTCTTGCCACCCACCCCCAGAGGCGCACAGTCGATCGTCGCCGACGGAAAGATCGCCATGATCTTCTGGAAGTCGGTATTGATTGCAGACGATGTAACTACATTGCCGGAAAAACAGGCTGTCTGATCGGTTGCCGTGCAATTACCGATCTTCGAGGGATCGCGAATGTAGACCTTGTTTCCGTTGTAATCGTAGGTCTGCGAGAAATCTCCCTTCTTTTCGCGGTCGGTTGGCATATAGAACCTTTGCTCGCCGCTGTTGGACTTGGTTGGCCACCGTTCCTGGGAGAAGAAGAAGAAGAGCTTATCCTTATTATTGTTGAACTTGTTGGGAATGTAGACCGGACCGCCCAGATTCCATCCCATGGTGTTGTAGCGATAGACGCCTCGGGGCGTGCCATTATGCTTGTTCATCCAGCTATTGGCATTGAGAGCTTCGTTGCGGCCATAGTAGTATGCCGCGCCGTGGAAATTCTGCGTGCCCGACTTTGTCGTCACGTTGACTATGGCACCGGCGCTCTGCCCGTACTCAGCCTGGTAGCTGTTCAGAACGACCTTGATCTCCTGGACAGCATCCATATTCACCGGGGTGTCGAGTTTGTTGCCATCTCCCCGAGGATTGCCGTTCACACCATCAATGTTCACGGCATTGCTGCTTTCGCGGACGCCCGCAATGGTTCCGGCGCCTGCCGTGCCAAGATTCGAGGCGCCATTGTCATCCTTCACAACGCCTGGGAGGATTCTGAGCAGTTGCAAGGGATCGCGATTCAGGCTGTTGAGCGAGGTAATCTCTTTTCTGTCCAGCAAGGCGGATCGCTCCGCACTGTCTACCTGGATGGGTGTCACATCGGCAGACACGCTGACCGTCTCCGAGACTTGGCCCAGTTCAAGTCGAAGAGTGCCGGCGGATAACCTGTCGGAAGCGCTCAGCACTAGGTTCCGCTCCTCGAAGGCTTTGAAGCCCTTGGCCCTGACTGAAGCCGCAAAAGTCCCCGGTTGTAGAGCGACAAACACGAATTCGCCTTGGCTGTTCGTGGCAACCGAGCGTGTTTCGCCCGTATCCTGATTGATGAGTGTCACCTGCACTCCAACTACGACTGCATCCGCCGAGTCTGTCACGCGCCCGCGGATTTCACCGCTGGACGTTTGCCCCAGCAAAACACCGGGTATCAGCGAGCAGATCATAAGCAAACAAACGAAAATACGCTTCATCACTTCTCCTCCCACAAGCATGCAAATTGCGGCGTATCCTTATTCACAAAACCATATCGGTAGTTTTCTGCACGAATTCCCTGCCTCTGCAGAGCAATTCACTTGAGTTCCGCAGCAACTCCAGATCAGGCGCTAAGCGCACTCCTAAGCCAGGCATTCCCTAATTGCACTTTTTCCGAGAGTGCGCATCATTTTCGATTTCGACAGATCACCAGCCTCGACAAGGATTCCACCGTCGTACAAACCAACTCGATGTTTTGAGCTGTTGGCAACTTCGTGCCATCCCTGCATGTAGAACGAGCTCCCGTTATAGGAAAAATATTTCCCCGAATGACTCGCAAGAATGTATTACAGTGCCTTGTTTTTCTTCAGCGTTCTATTCCCTTGCTGCTAATAGGACTGAAATCGAACTTAGGCCCTCCTCGCAGTCAACAGGAGAAGGCACCTACGCGAGAGACAGCGCATGCATTTCTGCCCTAGTTTTCAGCTCACGTATACGCGTACGTATACGTATACATTTTGACCAAAAAATAATTACGCCGACATGCGAAGTTTGTCAAGGCGTATTTTTCACGACCAAAATGATCGCTGGCAGTATGCCTGAAAACTCATCTCGCGTAGGTTACGTTCAAGCTATCAGGGGTAGCCGTGGTGTGCGCACTAACTATGCAGCGCACTCGGAGTTCTGTACCGTTTTGCCTTCATGGATTAGCATGGAAGCCTTGTCGTTGTACCTCTCTGAATCCTCGAGCTCAAACTAGATTTACGGTTTGTGTATACTTTATCGGTTCTTAATTGGCCTTCTTACCGGTCCCGTGGAACTGCGCAGTACTAATTTTGTTTCTAGACGATACTGCTTACCAGCTTTGTGTGGATCGAGCGCAAACTCTGTGAGGGCATTGACAAACTTCTTCGCCAGTTCATAGCGCGGCAGGTGCAACGTGGTCAGCGGAGGATCAATCATGTCACTCAACTCAATGTTGTCGAACCCCACGATGGAGAAATCCCCTGGAACCCTGAGTCCTTCGCGATGAATGCTCCTTAGGGCTCCAATTGCTGTCAAATCGTTGGCAGCAATAATCGCGGTAGGTCTGTTACGCAAACTAATCAGTTCGGCCATTGCTTTTTCGCCACCGCTGATGCGGTAGTTTCCGGAGCGCAGAAACTGTGGATCCACAGGCAAGGTAAATTCTTGCATAGTACGCACGAACGAATTCATTCGGTGGTCTGAAATGGTTGGGCCAATTGACCCGCCGATGTACGCGATCTTCCGATGGCGAAGCTCACTCAAGTGCCCGATAGCCTGCCTCATGCCGCTTGTGTTACCTACGGAAACATCGCTCACACCTCTACCCACCAGCCGCCTATCCATAGTGACCAGCGGTACACGATTTTTCATCATGGATTCGATTGGCTCTGTCTCAATTTCTGACGCCAATAGAGCGATGCCTTCCACTTGACGCACTAGCATACGCTGAATAGTCTGCGAAACCTTGGAGGTACGAGATGCCGTAGTGGCCATCATCATGTTGTAATCGGTATCGGCAAGAATTTCTTCAAAGCATTCGATAAATTCTGGGAAAAAAGGGTTAGTAATATCAGGAATGATCAACCCATAAGTGTTGCTGCGCCCGTATTTGAGCGTGGCCGCGCTGCCATTGGGAACGAACTTAAGCTTGTCGATAACGCGGCGCACCTTCTCCGCAGTTTCAGGACGCACCGTGCCGGATGAGTTGATGACGCGAGAAACGGTCGCGCTCGATACACCTGCAAGCTTCGCAATGTCGCGCATGTCCATGGTTGCTTGATGTCCCTAAGGTTCCTATCCTACTCCCGCGCTCATATCTGCGCGGAAATGAATCGATAAAGTCCTGTATCTGACAAATTTCTCAATCATTGTCTTGAGAAACGAGAGTGCCTCTATGCTAGCATTCTTCCTTATGAAAAACCTGATCCTGATGATGATTGCTGTACTTTCACTCGCCGCATCGGCTCAGTCTCCGTCCAACGACCACAGGATGCAAACTACTCTGCCGCCAGTGACGTTTGCAACGCTTGCCCAGAAGCCCTACATGGGATGGAGCAGTTGGTCCTTCCTTCGCGGCAAGCCCACGGAGCAAAAGATCAAGGCACAGGTAGATGCTTTGATCACCAACGGGCTTCCTGCATTGGGCTATCGATACATCAATATCGACTCTGGATGGTCAGATGGCTACGACGAACAGGGCCTGCCCAAACCCAATTTGGAGAGGTTTCCTAGCGGTATGGAGGGTTTGAGCGCCTATCTGCATAGTCGCGGTCTACGCTTCGGTCTCTATCTGGGGCCTGGCATCCCGCCCGGTCTTTACGATGCCAACCCCATCATTGCTGGCACGCATGTCCGTATCCAAGACATTACCGACAAGAGTCTTCCCGGTTCCACGCGCCGCGGTGCTTATAAAATCGACTTCAGCAAGCCAGCAGCGCGCGCTTATATCTATTCCGTGGTTCGCCAGTTTGCGCGATGGAAAGTAGACTTTATCAAGTTGGATTTCGTCGGGCCAGGTGGCGGCAATCTTCCCGCCGACAATCGCGAAGAAGTTCGGCAATGGCATGCGGCCATCCTGAAATCTGGTTATCCTATCTGGCTCGAACTCTCCAACTGGTTATCCATCGATCAGGCTCCGCTATGGCGCGCCAACGCCAATGGCTGGCGAATCGAAAATGACGTCGAGTGCTATGCGTGCGGACATAGCAACGATCCTGTGATCAAAAGCCACCTGACCGACTGGACAACGCGAATCGCCATCCGTTTCGAGGATGTGCGTCAGTGGTATCCCTATGCACGGCCCGGCGGCTGGAACGATCTTGACTCTCTGGAATTAGGTAATGGCGAGACCGATGGTATTAACCCCACGGAGCGCCAGTCGATGTTCATTCTCTGGGCGATCTCCTGCGCGCCGCTTTACCTCGGAACAGATCTGACGCACATGGATCCAGGCGACCTGAAACTGATCTCCAACCGTGACATCATCTCCATCAATCAACGCGGCGTTGCAGCCTCACCACTCGACATCCAAAGCCTACGCAAAAAAACAGGCCAGGCATGGATCACCCTCTACCCCCACGACTACGCAATCCTCACCCTTTTTAATCTCGGGTCCGACTCTACAACGATCAAATTTGACTGGCGTGAAGTTGACGCTTTGCGCAACACGCACTTCGCTGCGCACCCTCCCAGGATGACCGATCTGATCGACAAGGCGGATATCGCACCATCCTCCGATGGCGTTAATTTCACTCTAGAACCCCACGGTTCGCGCATATTCCGTCTTACGCCAGTGAACTGACATGATCTTCTTGTTAATCGTACACACTTGACAGATATCGTATTTTTAGTATCAAGTGTATACGATTGCATTTTTTGGAAATGCACTACGATTTCCTCCTGCCCTCCAGTTGTATGGCATCCACAGTAATGCCATACAACTGGAATTGTTATTTCTTGGAGCCTGAATGGCCAAGTCTGTGTCTGTTTTTCTCGGGCAGAAAAGAGAAATATTCTTCATGACTCAACCCGCAAAATCCTCCAGACGCAGCTTTCGGCACACTGCGGCGGCGCTGCCACTTCTGGATGTCTTTGGTGCAGTACACTCACATGCGGAAATTCATAAGGACACATCGTGGGTCTTTCAGATCAATAAGTTCCTAGTTCGCGCTGGAGAGGAACGGCACACCAGCATGAACGCCCTTCTTCATCGTCTTTCGACGCAGGGAACTACATTTTGTAAATTCTCACAGAGCGACTTCGCAGGCCTGATTGTGGCCGACGACGTGGTTGGATTTAAGGCAAACGCGCAGCGGAAATGCTGCGACGTACGAATACTGGCCTGCTTCACGGCCTGATCCGCCGCATCCGCCGACTCCCCGATGATTTCAAGGAAGAAGATGTGATCTATGAGAATGGACAGAGGTGACCTACCGCGTTCGATGGTATGCACAATGATTCCAGCAAATCCAGATACAGTCCATATCCAGAGTTGATCGGCGAAGTGATCGACAATGCCGAACAACAAGACGCGACCACAATCGACTGTTGGATAACAAGCGTGTTTTCCCACAAACCGGTCAGTTCGTTTTTCATGGCCCTTCACACCAATGTCTGGATTGCTGCCGACGAGTATAGCCAAAGCCTAGGCGAATCACTAGTATGGGCTAAGAACTAGCTAGACCTGTGGCATCTTCACGCCGCGGACGATCCATTTGCAACCCTCAGGGCAGCAAAATAGCCATCTGTTGAAGAATGACATTCGACACAAAACTTCCATTCGTGAGTACACCGAATGGATAAGCTCTCAAGAGGTACCGTTACACGGTGAACAAGGGAGAGTTTCGTGTAAAGCCAGCCACCCTCAAAAGAACTGGATAAGACGGATGGAAAGAAACATTCTCTATTGGGCAGGCATGGCGATTTTCCCCCTCTACCTAGTCGCCACTCTACTCATCGGACGCAGCGCGGCGCGCGGTCACTCGCGTGCTAACGATTTCTTGAACGCCAGTCGTTCATTGCCACTCTGGGTCGTGATTTTGTCCTTCACCTCTGCCAACTGTGGCGCACTTGAGATTGTGGGATTAAGTGCTGTAGCAGCGCAGTACGGCGCTCGTGCCTTCCATTTTTATTGGATTGGCGCCGTCCCAGCCATGATTTTTCTCGGCGGGATCATGATTCCAATCTACATGCGTAGCGGCGTAAACAGCCTACCCGAGTATCTGGAGCGGCGATTCAACGCGCGAGTTCGACTTGCAAATGCATGGCTGATCCTGGGCATGGGAATAGCGCTATCGGGCATCGGTCTCTACGCAATGGCCGAGGTTCTACATGTCGTTTTTGGTTGGTCATTCTGGGGAAGCGCTGTGCTCGGTGCTACGGTAGTGCTCGTTTATGTCATGCTGGGTGGCGTGCGCGCCACCATCTATAACGAGGTTTTACAACTAGCCGTGATTGCTGCAGGCCTGATACCGCTGCTCTGGCTGCCCACTAACCGATTTCGTAGCTTAACCGACCTCGCCGATTCGCATTGGCACCTATGGATCGGAATGCCTGCATTTTCGCCAGCAGCCGATCTCGACTGCCTGGGCGTAATCGCCGGGTTAGGAATGGTTCTGAGCTTTAGCTACTGGTGCACAGACTTCGTACTCGTTCAACGCGCCCTAGCAACTCGCACGGTTGATGCCAGCCGAATGGTGCCTCTGCTCGCTGGCTTCGGCAAACTAGGGTTTTCCATGCTCGTCATCGTGCCGTCGCTTGGTGCGTCTGCATATCTGGGACGTCAGATGCCGGCATCCTTTGACCAGACACTTCCAACACTAATCAAGGCTTCTTACGGCTCCATGCTACTGGGCCTGGGGATGACAGCGCTTGCCGCCAGCCTAATGACCGGGCTAGCAGCAAACGTTTCGGCCTTCTCTGCCATCTGGATTGAGGAAATTTATCGCATCAGCCTGCGGCGCCGTGCAACAGAAGCGCACTATATCTGTATGGGGCGCGCTGCCATCGCAGCGGCTATTGTGTTGAGCCTTACCACCTGCTCTATCGCCTTTCACTTCAAGGACCTGATGGAATACGTGCAGCTAATCTTTTCGCTCTGCGGTGCTCCCTTCTTCGCCATTTTTGTGCTTGGAATCTTTACGCACCGCACTACGGCAAAAGGGGCGATTACAGGCCTATACGCAGGCATCGCCTTTTCGTTTTTTTACGAAGGAATGGTGGTGGTCCACTGGCTGCATTACGGGTCTACGATGAGTGCGAATTTTCATGTAGCCATGTTTGCATTCACAATAGCGCTTGGGGTCGGATTGACCGCCAGCCGACCACACGAACGTAAGAGTTTAGCTGAGTTGGATTCACTTGTCTGCTCGTCTCGCTCGCTGGCGCTGCGCCAGGTGCCGGCTCTGTGGTGGTTGCTGGCAGGAGCCTTGCTGGCATCCTGCATTTTTCTCAACATACTATGGATGTAGTATGTTGTTCTTTCGCACAGACAATGAATTCCTTTTTGAAACGATCTCCTTTAAGTAGATTCCATACTGCATACGCTTAATGGCACCGCTACGGTTTCACGTTTACCGGTGGTAGCACTCTCAAGCAGTGCCGAGACTTTGCAGCTTCTCGCGTGGTTCCTGTTCAGTCGTCATCAATAGATTACTCGTCTGCTATTTTCCGCAAAACGGCAGGCCAGATGTACTGCGGTTTGCAGTAGGGAAGGCACATGCCCGGCCTGAAACTGCGGAGAGGGGACGATTTAAACGGTGAGTCACTTGATGAATATTTGTTGTGCTTGTAAGAAAGAATCTGGCTGCTTCACAGAGAAGCTATAGCTGCAGGCCAGCGCGGGACTTGCACCATTACCGCCAGCCAAATCAAGAGAGAAATGAGTTGCCATGCGCGTTGTGCATAGAACGGGTTGTTGCATTTTGAGTGTCGTGCTTCTGATGATCGCCGGTGTTTCCGCTGGGCAGGCGCGAGCCGCGAGAGGGGGCGAGGGGCCGCGAGTGTTTCTTCTGGATAGCCAGCAACTGGCGCGCGTTCGCGCACACGCTCACGTTGATGCGTCGAGCAGAGCGATTGTAACGGCAGCTACTACGGATGCTGATCGCGTTCTGCAGGACGGCCCCTTCTCGGTGATGCAAAAGACGGTCATGCCGCCCAGCGGCAACCGGCACGACTATATGAGTCAGGCGCCCTACTTCTGGCCGGATCCCAACAAGCCGGATGGGCTGCCGTACATCCGCCGCGATGGAGAGCACAATCCGGAAATCAAACGCATCACGGATCACGATCAGTTTCTGCGTATGGGCGAAGATGCGCGCACGCTTGCGCTGGCTTTCTATCTGACGGGTAATATGGTCTATGCGGAGCGGGCTGCCCTGCTCTTGCGTACCTGGTTCCTGAATCCCGCCACGCGGATGAATCCGCACCTCGAATTCGGGCAAGGGATTCCCGGAATCAATACCGGCCGTGGCATCGGGATTATAGAGTCGCGCGCGCTAGTGCCGGTGGTAGATGCCGTGGGCCTGCTGGAGACAGCAGCAGTTTGGACGCGCGACGATGAGGCTGGAATGCGCACCTGGCTTACGGCGTATTTGCACTGGATGCAAACAAGTGCCAAGGGCATTGCGGAGAGCGAAGCAAACAACAATCATGGCTCCTGGTACGATTTGCAGGTGGTTTGCATAGAACTCTTCCTGGGCCACCGCGCGGCCGCTGACACTATGCTAGAGCGCGTCAAGACGCGGCGCATTGCCGTGCAGATTGAGCCTGATGGGCGACAGTTGCTGGAACTGGCGCGCACCAATGCGTGGGGCTATAGCAACGGAAATCTTGATGCACTGGTTAAATTGGCTGTTATAGGGAAAAGAGAAGGCGTCGATCTGTGGAACTATCGTACCGCAGATGGCCGCTCGATACGTAAGGCGATCGACTTCTTGCTTCCCTATGCTGGAGGCATGAAGAAGTGGGACTATGCGCAGATCGGTGGTTTTCATGTTGAGGCCGCCGGAGCAACATTGGAGCGCGCCGCTGCCGCTTACCATGATGTGGGCCTGCGCGCGCTTGCACACCGGTTGACTGCGGAACACGCAGATACGGAGATGCTGTTGTTGGCGGACGGAGCCTTGTCGATGCACGATTGAGAGCACAGGGGAATGAGCGAATACGCTCCTTCCCGAAAGTTCCTGCGAGTAAGGAATACGCGAGAAACGGTACCCCATTGGCACCTGGACTTGGCGTGGCAGCATCACTGAGGTTGGCGTGCCGAGAAGAGCCATGACAGCGTACCAATGTATTTTTCGTAATTGCTGTGATTGAAAACATTGAAAGCTGCGATGCCCAGGTTGAGAGTTTTGGCCTGATCGCCGGTTGCCCAAGTCAGGTAGCATCCGTGGAAATACAAACAATCCAGGGACGTGGTATCCCGGCCCTGCAGTGTGTTGTGTAACGCTGGAAGGAAAATAGACCTAAAGCGCATTTATTGCATTAGCACCAGCAAGGCATACTGCAACGTATGGGGCGATTGTCGTGCTCGCCGCTTCCGCGGCGGCTGCTCTATGGCAATGGGATATCTGATGTATCGACAAAACCCTCGGACTGCTGCTCGCAGGCAAAAAGCTACTCCGCTCACCTCTCCAGAAGTTTTCGAGGGCGTATTTCGCACACATCAGCTTTCGGCGTGCCATCGTCCCTGCTATCTGTCATCTATTGCCGCTGCAATTTAGGTAGCCGCCATCGCTGCTCTCCTTTCTCTGCCTGCCGTTCCTACCTTTCTTCCGCATAGAATCCCTGCAAGACAACACCTAATTTGTTTTAAACAAGAACAATCGTCCTGCTATCTATCTGCAAAGAAAAGAGAACATTTCGCCTGTTGACCCGGCGCGTTAGACACTTGCTGCTGTTTATCGAGTTGGGTATTATGCTCGGCGTAACAACCGTCGAATGTTGCATTTTTGACATCGAAGACAAGGTGCACGCAGAAGAACCACGTTGCTTGGCACCGGCATGACCTCTGTAAAGGGGCAATTAAGGGTCAGGAAGATCCGCAGGACTGCCATCTTCTTGCCCACTGGAGAGCAAATAATGATCGAGTGCAGAACAATTTTCAAATTGCGGGGCCAGATACGTTGGGCAGTCGTCTTTCTTCTGTCTACGCTCTTAATGAGCAAGGCTGGTTTTACGCAACTTACAACCGCAACCCTGATGGGCACGATAACCGACGGGACAGGCGCAGTGGTCGGAGGCGTCACCGTGGAAGCCGTAAACGATGCGACTCACTTCACAGCAAAGGCCGTTTCGAGCGGGACCGGTTACTACCGTATGGACTTGCTTCCCATAGGCACCTACACGCTAACCGTCGAAGCCTCGGGGTTCAAGAAGTTCGTCCAAGCCAATGTCACCTTGAGTGTGAACCAGCAGGCGAATGTGGATGTCGCTCTCGAGTTGGGTGCCATGAGCGAAACAGTCACGGTCACCACCGAGCCACCGCAGATCAATCTGGAAAATGCGGCGGTTGGGCGCACTATTGAAACGGCAGAAGTTGTTGCTCTTCCTCTTGTTGACCGTAACGCCTATTCGTTCCTCGATCTTGTCCCCGGCGTGCAGAGCAACTCATCCGGCAACACCCTGGGTTATCCGCAGCAGGTTGTACAGATCAACGGCAGCACCGTGGAATCAAACACGGGGTCGGTTAGCTATTATCTGGACGGCGGCCTGGACATGACTTCGCTCCGCATGACCGGCAACCAAATGCCGAATCCCGAAGCGCTTGCACAGTTCAACGTGCAGACCAGCAACTACAACGCCAGCTATGGCCGCATGTCTAGCGGTGTGGTCAGCGCCATCACAAAGTCCGGCACCAACCAGTTTCACGGCACGGTGTATGAGTTTCACCGCGAGACCAACTTTAACTCTACTCCGTGGGCCACATATGGATCATCTCGTTCGCGTGCGCCTGTGCACAGAAACTTCTTTGGCGGTGTTGTGGGCGGGCCCATCAAGCGGGATCGCACTTTCTTCTTCTTCGATTACGCTGGCTATAAGGACGTTAGCAATAAACAGTTCACCGGAGGAGCCGTGCTTCCGACTGCCAAGGAAGCTAAAGGCGATTTTAGCGAGTTCCTGCCAGGCAGCACCATCAGTTCCTGCAATCAGACTCTCTCGACTGCGGACAAGGCTGCAGGTAAGTTCATCGTCTGCAACCCGACAACGCGTAAGCCATATGCCGGCAACATCATCACCGACACACTCGATCCGGTAGCCGTCAATATTTTGAAGTCGTTACAGACTTCAAACGGTGGATCAACGCTCTTGCCTTCCTATTCGGGCTCTCTCAGCCTGCCAAATCACTACAACGAATATATGGGCAAGCTCGATCACCAGTTGACTGAGAACCAGCGTCTGGCAGGTTCCTACTTCTACCTCAAAGGCCAGAACACCGTATTTCCGGGATCCGGCAATATGCCATGGGGTCTGCAGACTCAGGATTACCTGCTACATGTGTTGAACATGAGTGATACCATCACGATTAGTTCAAACAAGGTAAACCAGGTTTGGGCCACCTATACCCGCAGCTTCGGCACTCGTGCGAACGGGCCTCGTAAGACATTGACCGACTTTGGTTCGGCCTTCCTTGCGCAGGGTACTGCCAGCCTGCCAAACATCACCGTCACCAATTATTTTTCATTGACCAACGCCATCGAAGGCCCGAACGCCGGCACTAACTTCTACTCAGTCCGCGATCTCTACATCTGGACCCTCAACAAGCACACGCTGCAGATAGGTGCCGAAGCCTCTTTGAACAAGGACGCTCTGCCGACCTATCTGAACAACTATGGAACCTGGGGCTTCCAGTCAAGCACCTCGGCTCGTACCGGCAATGCCCTAGCAGACTACATGCTGGGCTTGGCCAATAGCCAGGCCCAGGACGCTCCAGTGGTAGCCAGCAGCAACGCGTTCTTCTACTCGCTGTTTGCACAGGACGACTGGCGGGTGACGCCACGATTTACCGTCAACGCTGGACTGCGTTGGGACCTTCAGATGCCTCCCACCGACCCCCAGGACAAAGCTTCCACCTTTGTTGTGGGCAAGCAGTCATCAATCAACCCCAACGCTCCGATCGGCCAACTCTTCCCTGGCGATAGCGGCGTCTCACGCGGTATCGTTCAAACTCCGTATTTGCACATCTCGCCGCGTCTCGGCTTCGCTTGGGACGTCTTCGGCAACGGAAAGACCTCCCTCCGTGGCGGTGCAGGCATCTTCTGGGGTGGCGTCTCCGGCAACGAGTGGAATACGCCCTCGAATTTCTACCCCTTCACCCTGCGTTATACTTTCGGCGTTCCAGGAACGCTTGCCAAGCCTTACCTAAATACGGCTTCTCCCTTCCCGTTCAACTACACCGCTGGAAAGGTCACCACTGCTCCTTCCGGAACCTCGCTGAGCGGCATTGGCCTGAACTTCCGCTGGCCCTTTACCTACCAAATTTCGGCCTCGGTGGAGCAACAAATCACCCCGTCGTTCGCCATCACGATCGGTTATGTAGGTTCGTTGGCACGTGCTCTTCCGTTCAGTCCGGATATGAATTATCCGGTTTTCAACGCGGCTTCACCAACCTCCAACACGACCAAGAACGTCAATAACCGCCGGCCGAACTCTGCATTGGGCACCATCGTCGAACTCGGTGATACGGCAACCGGTATTGCACGTGCCACATCCAATTACAACTCTATGCAGTTCACCTTCACCAAACGTATGGGCCATGGCGTTAGCGTGAAGGGACACTACATCTGGTCCAAAACCCTCAGTAGCGCCGGTTTGGACAGCAGCAACGTCACTGTGGAAGACGTCAACAATATGCAATTGGAGAAGGGCCCCTCCAACAACGACCTGCGTCACCAGTTGGTGACCACTGTTGTTTGGCAGCCGAACTTCTTCAAGCAGAACCGCTACCTGGACGCAGTCTTCGACGGCTGGTCGATCTCGCCGATCATCACCATTAAGAGCGGAACGCCATTCTCTGTGACCACTGGGACAGACAGCAATATGGATGGTGTTACCTCTGATCGGGCCAACAAGATTGGCAATCCGTATGATTCGACGGTCAACCACGCCAGTCTTGCGAAGAACGTCTGGTTCAATCCAGCAGCCTTCTGCGGCTACGATGTCAATAACCCGACTACCTGCCAGGGTACCGGCCCTGGCGGCTCTGACGGTACTACTGAGCGGAACGGCTTCTATGGCCCTGCCTACCGGAATGTCAACATGGCTCTATTGCGCAACTTTACGCTCCGTCATGGCATGGCCTTTCAACTGCGCGGTGAAGCTACCAACGTTTTCAATATGGTCAACTTCAATCCGGCTAGCTCGATCAGTATCACCACCGCGACAAGCCAGATTACGAGTGCGTACGGCATGCGAACGATCCAAATTGGCGCACGACTCTCGTTCTAGCTTTTCTGTCAAGGAACACCCACACCGCGTGCCCTGGATCTCTTCGATCTTGGGCACGCGCATTTCGAGCACAGATCGCTCCTCTGTTCAGGGGCAATGTTCCCCTTCAAATCACTTAGGGGGACAGAACGCTAAGGAATTGATGTCGCCTTTGTTTGTGTTGTACGACTTCAGAGTTGCGTTTAAGCTCTTCACTCCGGAAGATAAGCAAGAAGCTACCAAGCAAAGCGCGATCCTACGGTTGCTTCGTGGTGGTGTTCCCAGCCGAGACCACTGAGGCATTCCTCGAAGACCATGTGCGGGCGTTCACGTACTTCTGAGCTACTGGACGCGAAATCAATAGTCGACACTTATATCCATTGGATTCTTAAATGCTGACTGATTTCCCTGTAGCAATCCGGCTTCAATGAGCGCATCGGCGATATTGCATTAACCGATCTCTCCCCTGAGAGATTTGGTCAGCACATTTCTTGACCTTACCTTCGCTTTCCGCATATGCTGGCCTCAGCTCATGGGGCGCATCCGGTCCGCGGACAGGACAGAAGTCCACCCAGTTACGACACAATTCGATTGAACTGACTTTCAGCCCGTTTTCATGCGGACCTCGGGCAAACGAAAGGATGTTCACTGTGCCGACAAAACAGCTTCCCGAAAATCCCAGTCTCGACCACCTGAAGCACCAGGCAAAAGATCTTCTCCGTCAGCATGCCCTGAGAGAATCGAGCAGCGCACAGCGCCTTCGCGAATTCCTTCCTCATTTGCGGCATGCCACAGACGAGAAAGTTTTCTCAGCGCACCTTGCCCTCAGTGACGCGCAACTCGCCATCGCTCGCGAATACGGATTTGCAAGCTGGGTCCGTCTCAGACGCCATATTGAAAAAAACGGTCTGAGCGACAACCTGACGCTCCCGTACCATGAGCGGATCAAGGACGCAGTTTTTCGCCGCGCGGTCAACCTGATCGACACTGGCGACGCATCCAATCTGTTGCTCCTTCTCAAGGCGAATCCCATGCTCATCCAGCAACATGTTCTCTTCGAGGGAGGCAACTATTTCCGCAATCCAAGCCTGCTGGAATTCATCGCAGAGAATCCGGTCCGACATGGCACTTTGCCTTCGAACATTGTCGAGATCGCAGCGATTCTCCTTGAAGCCCGGCCGGAACAACGCTCCATCGACGACACCCTCGGTCTTGTTGTATCTGGCCGTGTACCCCGCGAATGCGGGGTACAGTTACAACTCATCGACATCTTGTGCAAGTTCAGTGCCAACCCAAATTCTCCACTTTTGACGGCAGCTCTTCACGGAGAATTCGAAGCCGTGCAGCAGTTGATCCGGTGGGGCGCGAAACCCGGTCTACCTATTCTCGCGGCTCTTGGCACAACAGAAGACTTTCTCAGCCATCTTTCGCTGTCGGACTCTGGTCAGCGTCATCTGGCGTTGGCGCTAGCGGCACAGTATGGGAACACTGAAATTGTGCGCACCCTACTCGATGCGGGAGAAGATCCCAGCCGCTACAACCCGCCTGGGGCACACAGCCATTCCACACCGCTGCATCAGGCAGCACTGGCCGGACACCTCGATATCGTCAAATTGCTCGTTGAGAGCGGAGCGAGGCTTGATATCAAAGATACGATCTGGCAAGGTACGCCTGCAGATTGGGCACAACACGGGCGGAGAGAAGCTATTGAAGCTTATTTCGTGGAACGCTCAGATATGCGCAAGCCTACAAAATAGGCAAACTTGAAGATCCTCGTCAAACCTGACGAATGCCAACTTGCCCTTCAGTCCTTGCCGCGTTTTCACCCTGGAAGACAGGAAACAGAAATTGCATCGGTCAACATGCTGATCGAGTTCGGCAAGCGCTACGTGCCGAATACGCCATTATCGATGTCCGCCATATTCGGCAATCAATCGCAGCGCAGCCGGGTTCACAAGCTTCGAGAAGACGAAATCTTCTCCCCATCGGAGCGGCGTCACATCGTGATAAACATGGATGCCGCTGATGGCGTAGCCGGGATGAAGTTGCTTGCGCAGCGATGCCCGTGCATTCGGATCTGCACCGTGTTCGAGCAGAAGTTTCGTGAGCGGTGCCGTCGGCAGTTCTCCACGATGATTCATCCAGAAATTCGCTTGCGAGACAACCGTTGCAAAGAGCACCGTATGACCTCCGAAACCGTCGCTGTCCACTGCTGCGGGCGCATCCGCATTCATGCCACGCTCAAGTAACCAGCGCGCGATTTCCATTTCATCGTAGTCGGCGCACATGTGCAGCAGTGTCGCTCCTGCCAGCGGTGTGCCGTGTGTAGCCATGATCTCATCATGGCAATCCAGTGCCGGTGGATAAATCTCATCGAAGGAGAACGTCCGGCTGAGCAATTTCGCATTGCGATCCAAATGGGTCTGAAGCAGGTCGATGCGCCCACGATGCAGGGCCATCGTGGGCGTGTCTGGAAGTCTCGCTCCGCGCTCGACATAGAGCTCCAAGATGCGATGCTTGGCGGCGGGATTGCGACTGTCGGTTTCAAGAACAATATTGACAGGCGCCAACAGCTTGCCTTGCTCATCGCTGACACGTGCGCCCAGTTCCAGCAGCAATTCTGTGCCGGCCACATTCAGGGTATAGGCAGTATCCTTCAGCACCTCTTGCGGTGGCTGCGGCCTGCCCATGAGATCGTGCAATCGCCGCGCTGTGTCGATTTGCCCCTGCAAACAGGCTCGCCGAAAGCCATACTCCAGATCCTTGGCTCCGAGCGAGCGTAGCATCTCGATGATCGCATTTTGCCCAAGATTGGCGGCATAGGAGAGTGGCGGTCCCCAGTTGCTTCGGACGCCCTTGGCGTCCTCGTCGAGCAAACGCGGATCACGCAAAACCTGCGTACGGACGGCATCAACATCTCCGCGCCAAATCGCATCGGTCATGCGGCAGGCAGTTACTAGGCGAGGCCAGCTGGGCAAGCCATAGCTCCGGGCAAGTACGAATTGCGCATCGGCAAGCTTTGCTGCTGCGGGATCGGTTGCCAGCGAGAGATGCTCCTGGAAATCCGCAATGGCCTGAGGCTCATTGCGACGCAGGTCGCGCAGCAAATCTTTCGCCTGATGCTTGAGTTGAGCGAGATTGGGACGAACAGGGAAGTGGCGGCTAGGCATGGCGGACCTCCTTCAATACATGCCCGCGGTCCGCTACTTGGGCGAAAAGGAGGTTCATAAGAACCTTGATGCGTGATCTTTCTTCAGGTGGACTCAGTCCTGCCCGCGGACGGGTGGCACCCTGTGTGCCGAAGCCAGTGTACACGATTTTTCCGCGTCCATTGAAGCTGAGTTTGCGGGCCACACCGCCGCCAGACAATGTACATTCAACCGCCTAGACTCCGCGTTCTGGTCTGTCAGGCCGTCAGTCCTGCAAACAGCAGGAGATTTCCGTCCGGATCTTTGACTACGAAATTCTTGGCGCCCCATGGCTGCAATTTTCAGCGTCTGGTGAAAATCGACACCAGCGGACAGGTATTCGAGGAACAGTAGCGTTATCTCGTCCGGCGAAGCAACGGTCACCCTACGTGCACGAGCCGCAGTCTTGCTGGCAGTCTGAAAAGGTGATGCCACTCCTCGTGAGTTGAGGGGTATGCCGCCTCATCGCGAGGTGGCGCGCCGAGCTCTCAGACGGCTGTCGCAAAGGGCGGGCGCTTCTGCGCCGCTTTCATTTTGTGCAGCACAATGCGGAAATATTCTGCTTGACATGTAAGATTAAGCTTACTCATAATGCAACTGCGGGCTTCCCTTATGGCCATTCACAGGCGTTTGCGCGGCAGTGATGTCTTTGCAGCAATCGGCGATCCCACGCGCAGGCGAGTTCTTGACATGCTATCCCAACAGCCCTTGCCGGCTGGGCAAATTGCTGCGGCTTTTCGGATCAGCCGGCCAGCAATCTCGCAGCATTTGCACGTATTGCGCCGCGCTAAACTCGTCGCTGTGCAACGGCGCGGCCGCGAGCATGTTTACCGTCTCAATCCTGAGCCCCTTCAGGATGCCTACAACTGGCTTGAGCACTATCAGCAATTCTGGCCCACAAAAATCGCATCGCTCGGCTCGTATCTCGACCAGATTTCAGGAGGTAGTCGATGAAGCTCTTCCCCAAGCTGGCTATGATCATGGCTTTCTGCTGCCTGATGTGTGGCTTTGCCATCGCCCAGACTCCCGAGTCGGGTGTACTGCATTTGCGCTATGTAACCGTACTTGTGCCGAATTACGACGAGGCTCTCGCCTGGTACACACAGGTGTTAGGTCTGGTGAAGGTAGAGGATCGAACGTTCGGCCCAGGGCAACGTTGGCTCGTTGTCGCGCCCGCCAGAGACTCTTCCTTGGGTATTGTGCTCGAAGTGCCACACGGAGAGATTGCCCAGACGGATCGTATAGGCAAAGAGACGAACTGGGTCTTTCAAGTGGCCGACTGCCATTTGTTCTACGAGCGCCTCAATCGGCTGAGCGTTCACTTCCGCAAAGCTCCTCAACAGCAACCCTGGGGAACGACGCAGGCAATCTTCGAAGATCCTTATGGGAATATCTTTGTTGCGGAAAGTAATTCGGCGACACCACCAAGCACACATGCGAGCCAGTAATGACGCGTAATCTGCACTTCGAAGTTGAATATCCTTATCCTCCTGAGCAGGTCTGGCAGGCGCTTACCCAGCGCGAAGCGCTGGCCTTGTGGCTGATGCCGAATGACTTTGCGCCGATCGTCGGCCACCGCTTTCAATTCCACACCAAACCTGCACCGGGATTCGACGGGATCGTTCAATGCGAAGTTCTTGAGGTGCTGCCACCCACACGTCTTGTTTACACCTGGATCGGTGGCGGTGTGGACACTACGCTCACCTGGACGCTCAAGCGCAACGTGAATGGCACACAGCTCATGCTCGATCACAATGGCTTTGAGGGACTTCGAGGCCTCTTTGTCAGCAAGATTCTTGGTAGCGGATGGAATTCGAGAATTCTCCGAAAGAATCTGCCGGCTTTGTTGGAGCGTTGGACTGGTGTTGGCCCTATCTCCTATGCGCCTGCAACCACCTGTCGAAAAGAGGAGGAGCAATGAAACAAGAATTCGAAGTCATACTGCAGTCGAAAGGGCCTGGTGGTGCATGGACATATTTCACGGTTCCCTTCAACGTGCAGGAAGTCTTCGGAACGAAGGCAAGAGTCTCGATTCGGGGCACAATGAATGGGGCTTCATTTCACAATTCATTGATGCCTGAAGGGGATGGAACCCACTCCATGATGGTTGGCAAAGAACTCCAGGAAGCGGCAAAAGCAAAGCCAGGTGAGCGCGTGCATGTGGCCCTGGAGCGGGATGAAACAGAACGCACAGTTAACGTTCCGAAAGAGTTGGAGAGCGCGTTGCAGGCTGCGACTCAAGCCGCCGCATTCTTTGCTTCGCTTACAGCTTCGCAAAAGAAGGAATACGCGGATTGGATTGCCTCTGCCAAGCAGGAGACGACAAAAGAAAGCCGTGCCGCCAAAGCTGTAGAAATGCTTCTCGCAGGCAAGAAACGCATCCGTTGATAACCGACCGTTTCAATTCTTGAATGAGTGAGTCGTTTATTTTTAAGTAGTTGCATTTGCTTTAACCTTTCGGCGATTGCCCGAAGGGCACGGTCCAAGGAATCAATAATTTGCAAAGGTTGTGCGGCTGAAGCGGGAACCGTCGCGCGGAGCTGGCATGTCCGTGCTCTACCGAAAAGCCAGCCTTCGGTTGTCAATCGGAGTCAATGAGCGCATTGGCGATAATGCGCGAATTGACGACCGGAGAAAGATTACTGCACGAGGCACATTTGCGGGGAATGATCCTGAAAGTTTAGTGTAACCAGTGCCCAGTGTATGCTCGGCTCTGCTGCGGCTATTCTGACGAGAAACCGCAGTTCGGTGGCCTAGTTGAAACTGCAGAAAAGCGTAAACTTCGCGCCACTTTCACTGGGCAATGAAGGGGGCTCCATAATGACTAAAATCGGTCGAAATGAGCCGTGTCCGTGCGGGTCGGGGAAAAAATACAGGAAATGCCACGGTGACGTAGCCTATCCTCCTCCCACCGCTGCGATGGCCGCGCTCAAAGAGTGGTTTCGGGAAACAGACGAAATAGACGAGTATCCCTTTGACCGAATCGGCGCCAAATTCACCGAGCTAGCTGCGGATTTGGCGGCATTTGACCCAATCTCCTGTGTTACCGCAATCGCAGCGTTATCAACGATAGCCGAAAATCGCAATCGGATGGTCCGTCTTGATGTTCTTCTTCATCTTGCCGCGATCTATTGCCGAGGGACACAACAGCCGACAATCGACTCTCTGAATCGCTGGCTGAATCAGATGCTGGCCGGAACTGCAGTATCTCGCCGCGAAGATCCCGCTGAGGACGTTGCCATCGGGAACATCATGACAGCTGTTGGCAACTACCGAGTGTTCTTGGGCGATTCAAGCAACCCCGATTATTACGCACAAGATGTTCTCGACGCGTTACAAAAGGCCCCTGCGGAACTCAATTCGCTTCGAGAAGAGTGCCAATCTCTGTTGAAATTGTCCGATCTCTTGGTGGAACGCAGAGGGTACGTTCGGAATGCTGGCGAAGCGGAAGATGAGGTCTCTGGTGTCAAATTGCCTGTCTCGGATGATGCCCTTTGGACAATTTGTGGAACGGTCTTGATTGGCACCAATCAACTTAAGAATCTCGGGATAGAGGAAGAATCGATTGCCCCTTTTATCCTAACCTTCGAAGACTTCCAAAGAGATGCGCACAAACGTTCGATGCGCATGGTCCGACGCCAACCCCTCATCAAACTTGGCGATCAGTTCCTCATCGCTCATCCAACGGCAATCGCCTGGGCATTAACGGCACACATCTTCACAAGTGTGCGACGTAAGAATATGCTTGCCGGACTGGAACATTGCCTCGGCGGACGCCAGGCATATCGGACGTTTCGTCGGTCGACGCGGGGCATCGAACATCATGACATTTTGACGCGCAAGCTTCCCACAGAAGACATCCCTCCAGCGAAATACGTGAGCCAAGTTGCGTTTCGCTTCGATGGCAATAAATTTATGCATCTGCTGTTTCTGCATGATGATGTATACGATATCGAAGAAAGGGGAATAACGGCTGATTGGTTTCCGCCCTTTAGAGACTCGCTAGGTTCCTACATCGAACGGAGTGCAAAACGTCTCCTCTCAGAGGGCGTCTGTACGAGCGGCCTGACTTTGGTCGTGCAAGGAGGAGTCTGGCGCGGATGTGCAATGCAACCGCCAAGTGCATTGCCGGACGGTTGCAACCTACAAGTGTGGTCCTCTGCTGATCTCGACCGTCTAATGGCGAACGAGCGGCGGTGGAAGCTGCTCCTCTGGAAGTATTCTGCACAGAAAGCCATGATAAATAGATGGGGCGTCGAATTTCGAGGGCATAGCGACGCGAACATGTTCTCGATGTGGACACATTATGAATATCGATTGGTTCCCAAATCGGCCGGGATGGATTCCCCAAATTATGTTGCTCTAGGAGCAGAATTCATCTTCAATATGCGAGCTGACTACCGCCGCGGACTAGATGAGCATTGCGCATATAGACCAGACGAGTCTGCCTGGAAGATGGTGCGCAGGTTGAACAGCCGTTCATACTTTCGCGAAGATTCCAATCGCAAGACATACGGGCTTGTTTCGCCAAACGACAATAATTCTCTCGATGGAGTGGTCGAGACTGAGCTGCGCTCTTGGTGGGTTAAATGTTCTGTAACGACAAAGGGCAGATACCAGAGGGATTTGATCTATCAGCTTTGGGAAATGGTAGTGAATTGGCTTGATCGTATCGCCCCAAGCTTGAACCGGTTCGTCCCGGAATTGGGTGCGGGGAACAAAATGCTCATTCTGGATGTTTCGGAGATTGAGCGTCATGAAGTTTGGACCGAAGATGGGCTGCAGGCTGCAAGTATTGGGCCGGCCATTACGGTCACCACAGCCGGAGGCAACGCCGCGATTCGCCTAGGGCTACGCCTTGTTGCTAACGCGTATTCGCCCACCAATGAGGGTGAACGCGAATTGGTGAGTGGCCTTATACAAGCTGCGATGTTGCTCGGAGGAATTGACGGAGATACAGCTAGGCAACAGGAAATCGAATCTGTAATTGCAATGCAGGACGATGATCGATTCATGCATCTCTTTCGTGCTCGAGATGCTAGAGATTATCTTTTCGGCTTTGATGAAGGTAAAGGTGAACTGCTCCATGAAGAAGAGTTCGCGTTCAGCGCCCTCCATCTAGCGCAAGAGGCCTCAGTTATGGCTCCATTGCAGACTACGGACATTGCTTCAAGCAACAAGGTCCTCAATTCGTTCGTAGATGCATTTTGGAAGCGAGCAGAGGCCCGTTTACGTGAGCTGGATCGAACGAGCGTGGTTCGATTTTGTGTGACCAATCACGAGAGATTACTGAGGGATCTGGACGTCTGGCAACGGACTAGTCGGGCTGTGTTGTCTCTGCATGCGGACCGTAAGGATGTCCTCCAATCTTCGCAGACTCGCAAAGAGAAGCGTGACCGGACCCAGATTTCCCAACGCGTACTGGTTGAAATGGCGATTTGCACCTGTCCGCTGGAGAACGGCCGACCCGCTACACAGACGGACCTGGACTATCTCTGCACGCAAGTTGCACTGCTCATCGCCACTGCCGCACATTCTGATGCGATACGAGCCGGTTGCACAAAACCAAATATGCAAATCTCACGTCTGGGAGACTATACCCTTGAAGACAACTTCATGGGGGTCATGTTCCCCTATTTGACGAGTCACTTCGAGCACGTCCACATGGCAGACGTGAATCGGTACGAAGAATGGTTCGAGCCTGAACCTGCGGTGAAGAAGCCTGAAAATGAAGTATTTGGCGAAGAGTTCGTCGCGGCATTCAAAGCAGAGTACGGAATCAATCCAGCACGACTTGCCGAAATTGGGGTTCTTCTAGCGGAAGACGCAATGGACCATCAGAGTACCGTGATACATCGCACCTCTGATTCACTGAAAGATATGCTTGCAAAGAAAGGGATTTCCGGCGAAGAAATAACGGGCTTCTGGAGCAATTTTGTTTTGAAGCCTCGGACTCAATGGAACAAGAAAGAGAGTCCATTTAAGGACAGAGACTGGTATCCCTGGCGGTTCCGCAGGCACTTGTCCTTAATGGCAAGGCCTATCGTAGATCTGGGAAATGAAATGATTGTCTATGCCCCCGGATTTTGTGAAGATAGCTTCCGACACAATGTTATGGAAGCATTCCAAGGAGCATTCGACACGGAATACTTCTCGACTGACCAGATGAAGAAATACTGCGGCGGTGTTAATGATAAGCGTGGAATGGCTTTCAATACCACCGCTAGCCAACTGTTCACAAGCCAGGGCTGGAATGCTCTCCCGGAAATTCAAATGACGGCTCTGGGAGCTCCGGCCGAGTTGGGAATGGGAGATGTCGATGTGCTCGCGTGGAATCGAGATGTGATATGCGTCTGCGAGTGCAAGGAGTTGCTATTTGCGCGTACTGTCGGCGAAGTCGTCTCACAATTGCTACGCTTCCGAGGCCAGACGGGGGATGATCTCGATAAGCATCTTCAACGCGTGAATTTCCTGCGGGAGCACCCTAAAGAACTAGGTCGAGTCACGGGAATTGATTCGCCGCGCGTGATCTCGATCCTCATCACAAGCAAAACGGTTCCCATGCAATTTGGCCCTGGTCTTGGAACTCAAGTCCTCGCTGCCGATCAAATAACGGCTGGCTACCTTAATTCTCTGTTGAGCCAATCTGATGATCCTTCATCCCGATGAACAGCGCCTTGCTGCGGCAATATTGAAAACTGAGCTACAACGTCGGCAGGAAGCTGAAGCAGAAAGCAACCTCGCAGCCGCTGTTCTGCAAACTCTTCGCGGAAGCGTTTGGCACACAACCAACTGTGATCGTTACAAAAGCATTCTCGCAGATGGTGCAATTCTTCCAGAACCATCTATTCCAGACTCTGATCGTTGGGGGACTGGACTAGGAACCATTGGCTGCCCATATGTGAGAAGCATCGGAGGCGTTAGCTTGTTCGACTTCCGGGACTTCTGACCCAGAAGAGTACTCAGAGAACTACCCTATAAGCAATTGGAGAGAATTCATACCTTATCGATCGACGTGGGGAGAAGCAATTTGGATTGAAATAGATGTTTCGGAAGAGATAGATGGATTCATTTCAGGGCGCGGAATCTTGGATCGCTGGAAGGCGGAGCAAGCCACGAGTCGGTTCATGCCTCGTAAGCGTTCGCTTGTCGCCGTATTGACACAGGGAATGTTGTAGGTTTAGCGCGCAGGCTCTCTTCTATAGATTTTCGTCCACTGTGTTTCAAACGACGGCAAGGCAACACTCTGCAACCAACTTTCCACAGAAGGACAACCTGGTAAGTGCCGGGGCAGATAAGAGACGAGGTCCGCATATCCAGCGTCGTCCTCGGCTATTTCGATCCATATTTCGAGTTCATCATTGCCGATAATCAGCCTGATCTGATCCATGGTGAAGCAGTCACGTTTGTAGGCATAGACGGCAGCGATCTGGTCCCATGTTAGCCGTATTCCATCTCCAGATATCGAGGTTTGGGTGACTCCGGATTCATCACATTGAAGCGCCAATGGTCCATGGGAAGGACGCGATTGAATAGTTGACCCCCAAGTGCGGAGTTGTCTTGGCAAGCTCATATCGCTATTCTGACGAATTCGTGCATCCTGCGCAAAGCAGATCTATCGTTTAGCGGGACTTGAAGAATAAGTGTCCACCTATTTTTAGGTGGACACTTGAGATCACGCGAGATTGATCTGAGATGTAGCGAAGTTCCAGGGCAGCATTTCGTGGATCCGGGTGATGGGCAGATCGGCGATGCTTTCCAGCACGTGCTGCAGGTAGCGTTCCGGATCGATGCCGTTGAGCTTGGTGGTGCCGATCAGTGAATAGATCGCCGCCGCAGCTTGTCCGCCGGCATCCGATCCGCAGAAGAGATAATTTTTTCGTCCAAGCGCGACGGCGCGCAGTGCTCTTTCGGCCGCGGAGTTGTGTGTGCCTTGATAAGGTGCGTTTTCCTCCCCGGTGCAAACCCGGGCCGGCAAACTCTCGCTCCAGCCGGAAACACTCGGGGCGGGTCAAGAGGCGACGAATGACCTGAAGCACTCCGAGAAAAGGTCTCTTTTAGGGGATTAGTGGTCCATGCGGGCTGCAACGTGAGTGAACGTCGAGCAGGCCTCGAAACAGCCAATGTGGAAGCCGACCTGCCGTAACTTTTGGGAAGGCCGATGTCACCGGTGAAGCGAGCGAGAAACGCAGCCGGTGATTCCACCGGGGTAGTGACGGCGGCACGTGTGGGATATGGAAGATGCGCAACAAGGGAAGTCTGCGACCGTGAGTCGGACTCAACGATGAACCCGTGAGGGCCAGCATCGGCGGACGCAGATGGCGGAGGGGTTCGTAGTACCGATGAAGCCGGGTAATGCCGGTCGAGGGAAGGGGCCCTGAGCCGTTCTGGTGAGGAAAGCGGCTGAGAGCCAGGTGATTGACGATGAGTCTAGGAACGCCGAATACGGTTGAGACGCTGCAGACCTCGCTACAAGCGAAAGCCAAGACAGAATCTGCTTATCGTTTCTACTCGCTGTGGGACAAGGTCTGCCGCGAAGATGTTCTTGCCGAAGCGTATCGGCGCTGCCATGTAAATGCAGGGGCGTCAGGAGTGGATGGGGAGACGTTCGCTCAGATCGAGGAGCACGGAGTGGAACGGTGGGTCGGAAAGCTGCGGAGGGAGTTGACGGCGGGAACGTATGCGCCCATGCCCCTTCTGCGGGTGTGGATACCGAAGAGCAACGGAGGCCAGCGACCGCTCGGCATCCCTACGATCCGTGACCGTGTGGTCCAGATGGCGGTGGTGCTGGTGATCGGGCCGATCTTCGAGGCGGACCTGTTGCCACAGCAATACGGGTTTCGTCCGGGACTCGATGCCAAAATGGCCGTCCGTAGAGTCTTCTGGCATGTGACGCAACGGCGGAGGCAGGAGGTGGTGGACGCGGATCTTCGCGACTATTTCACCTCGATTCCACATGCTCCGCTGATGCGTTGTCTGGAGCGAAGAATCGCAGATGGCCGGATGTTGAAGACGATAAAGCGCTGGTTGGTAGCGCCAGTTGTCGAGAGCATCTCGGGCCGCCGCGTCCAGACTGCCGATGCACGGAAGAGAAAGCGGGGAACGCCACAAGGCGGAGTAATCTCACCGCTGTTGGCCAACTGCTACTTCCGGCGATTCCTGTTGGCGTGGCATCTTCATGGCCATCAGGATCAGCTCGATGCCTACATCGTGAATTACGCTGACGACTTCGTGATCTGCTGCCGTCCGGGTAACGCCGGGGCTGCATTAGCGAAGATGGAAGCACTCATGATCCGGCTTGGGCTTGAGGTGAACAAAGCCAAGACTCGTATCGCCCGACTGCCGGAGGAATCGTTTGATTTTCTGGGATACACAGTCGGAGGTTTTCATGGGAAGGACGGGCGCATTTACATCGGCACTCGGCCATCGCAGAAAGCCGTGCGAAGTCTGCTCAAACGAATACACGAACGGACCACGCCTCAATGGTACGCGGATGCACCTCTGAGCACAGTGGCCCGCATCAACACGCTTCTGCGTGGTTGGTGCGGGTACTTCAATCAGGGACCGATCATGGCAACTCGTGAGCGAATCCGCCGATACACGGAGACGCGACTCCGTCGCTGGTTGATGCGCCGCACTGGATATCGGGGAACTGGCTTGAATCAATTCCCGGCCAAGTATCTCTTCGAGACGCTAGGTCTTTACGACGTCCGAGTTCGGCGTAGCGACCCGTCGAACGCGAAGGCTTGATGAGCGGGGGTAAGCCGGATGCGGGAAATCTGCATGTCCGGTTTGATGAGCGGGATGTGGAAACGGGATAGGGATTGGATAGTGAGGCACCGGCAACCGAAAGGGCCGGAAACGGCTAGGCCAGACCTAATCTACCGCGCCACATCTCGACTCGACCGATCTCAATCAGGCCATCGTCGACGTAGCGCGTGAGCGCGCGCCAGCGTCCGAGCGTGTAACGGATCGCGCCCGAGGTATCGGACTTCGTGGAAAGTGTTGAGAGTGTTATTTCAAGCCATCGGCGGAGTTCGTCGAGAAGAGGCCTTGCTCTGGTCTGTCGGACATCCTGGCGCCGTTGTGCCGTCTGTCCGCGCATCTCCCGTTCGATAGCATAGAGTGCACCGATACGATCAAGCGCTTCGGTTGTAATGGACGAAGGCTGTACTTCATGGATGTCATGGAACTTGCGTCTTGCGTGAGCCCAGCACGCGGCTTCGTGGATGTTCCCTGTTCCATACAAGTGCCCAAAGCCGGCATAGGCGTCGGCTTGAAGGGTGCCGCGAAAGTTCTTCAGATGCCGCTGTGGGTGCTCACCTTTTCGATCAGGCGAATAGGCGAACCAGACTGCCGGTGCGGTATCGATTCCGGCGGAGCGATCATCGCGAACATAAGTCCAAAGTCGGCCAATCTTGGTTCTGCCGCGTCCCGGTGAAAGCACAGGGACCGGCGTGTCGTCTGCATGGATTTTGCTGCCAGCCATGACGTGCCGGCGAACAGCTTCAACCAGAGGCGCTAACAACTGGCTAGATGTACCAACCCAACCTGCCAGCGTAGAGCGATCGAGTTCGACGCCTTCGCGGGCATAGATCTCCGACTGACGATTCAGTGGAAGGTGGTTCGCGTATTTAGCGGCAAGCACATGCGCCAATAACGCCGGCCTGCAAGGCAGCGTTCTATCGGACGTGATGGCACTGCCGTCTGCAGGATCTTGTCGCATCCAGTGCAGCTCATCTTGACGCGTACGTGACGAATGACCTTGAAAGTCTCGGGAATGCGTTCGAGATACTCGGAGACATCTTCTCCCAGCTTGCTCAACTTGCCGCCGCAATTCGGGCAGCAGTTTTCTGTAGGAGTGAGCGTGATAACTTCGCGCTTCAGGTGCTCTGGAAGAGACTGTCGTGCGGGCTTGTTCTTGACCGGAGATTCCGCTGGAGCAGCTAGGGCAACATCTGCAGCAGCCTGCTCGGACTCCAGCTCTTCGAGCTTGAGTTCCAACTGATAGAGATTACGATTCGTCTTCTCGCTGCTGACGCCGTATTTGTCGTACCGCAGCTTCGCGATTTGCAACTTCAGATGCTCGATCTCAAGTTCGTGCGCAGTGACCTTCTGCTGATGGGCGGTCAGCTGTGCATCCTTTTCTGCAAGCAACTGATCCTTGTGCGCCAACAACGCCAGCACGGCTTCATGATCGAAGAGATCGATGCTGGCAGCAACGCTGGGAGGCATGGCTGAAGTATGCCATGAGTGAGCCTAAATGCAGCATGAAATTATGCCACCGGATCAGGTTTCCAGGTGCGTTCCACACGCCGCCAATCAATGCCTTCGAGCAGCATCGATAACTGCGCGCGTGTGATGGATAAAGCGCCGTTCTCGGCAACGCTCCAGATGAATCTTCCGCGCTCCAAGCGCTTCATGAATAGACAGGAGCCGTCACTGTCAGCCCAAAGAAGTTTTACGATGTCGCCACGCCGCCCGCGGAAGATGAAGACATGACCGGAGTGCGGCTGCTTGTAAAGAACGTTCTCTACCTGCGCATTTAGGCCGTCAATCCCACGCCGCATATCCGTAGTTCCGGCAACCAGCCATACTCTTGTGTTACGCGGAAGCTCGATCACCGCGCCAGCCTCTCGATGACAGCAACGGCCAGTGCTGGGTTAACGCCGGCCTCAATCGTCACCAACGCTCGGCCCGGAAACTCAATGTGAATCGCGCTTCCTGAATGCGGCAACGGCCTCTCTGGAAATGCTGTGCTGTCTGAGCCCGTCACCAACACAGAGAGCAGCTTCGGCGCCCCATCTCCAGTCATCGACAAGCTGTCTGCACGATACTGGCGTCTCCACTGAAAGATCTGGTTCGCGTTGATCCGATGACGTCGTGCCACTGATGCAACGCTCACGCCTGGTACAAGCGTCTCCTCTACAATCTGACGCTTCTGCTCCGCGGTGCGCCAGCGACGGCCGCCACGAAGATCGCCCTCCAACTCCGTATCCAATACGATGCCTTGTTCCATACTCGCATCGTCTACCATGAAGCACACTACGTCCACACGGCCTTGGCCAAACGCTTACGCTTAAACTCCCTACTCATCCATCCGGAAACTCCTTCTCGTGTGCTTGCAGGCTCACGTCTGGAGTTTCTTGGATTGACTCCCGGAAATGTTAAACAACTACTGCCCCCGGCAGAGCCGGGGGAACTCCCGCTTGCGTCAGTAGGCACGCCAATCATTGCATTCCGCTTCATCGTCGAAGTCACGCGCGTGACTCTCGTAGCTTCGTGCGATCTCACGGAGCATCGCAGAAGTGCAGGGATAGTCGAGCTTGACGGCTTCTGCTAACTCGTTGTAACGCTTCGCCTGACCGCGTTCTTGGTCTCCACCGTCCAGCATCCGGCGAGGAGCTGGCTGTAGCGGTCGATGACAACCTGGGGCTGTAATCTATCCCGATTCCTACGGAATCGGGATGAACTGCCGTTCAACTTTTAACGATGGATGGGACAGCCTCAGCTCGACCGCCTGCATGAATACAGATTTTTCGCCTAGCTGTTCATGATCTCTATTGCTGCTTGCCAAGAGCCTGCGCGACGCTTGTCACGCGGATACTTTTCTGCAATTCCTCAAGCGGAGCACGGCTGGCTATCCGCACATTGACACTTTCTCCTGGCAGCAGATCGATGAAGTTGTCTTCCAGCTTTACGTCCAGCCCCGAAAAAGACATGGCAACCGCGCGTGCTGCAACATCGCTAACCAGCCGCGCACGATAGTAGCCTTCGCCATCCTTCGTGATCGTGGCCTGCAATTTCGGTTGCGGCAGTGCACTGTCTTTCACTCGGGCAAAATACAGCTGATTCCGTGACAACAGCTTCCCATCCTTCCACCATTCCAGAAGAACCAGATCGCGCTTGCCATCTAAATCTGCAATCGCGGCCACGTCGATCGGCTCCAGTGCGGTTGAGGCCAACGGCACTGCCTGTACGTTTATTTCTTTGCTATAGAGAATTTGGCCTGCGAAGTCCATCACGCGTACGCGCAGTTGTCCACCGGTTTCCTGCTGCAAATCGCTCACCAGATGAATCTCTACCTTGCCGTTGCGATAGTCCGCGGCTATCAGCAATGGCGCATAGAAGCGACGTGCATAATACTGCAACGCCTTGGGACGGCCAGAATAATCGATACTGGCCCACGAGACTACGGGCCAGCAATCGTTCAGTTGCCAGTAAAGTGATCCCATCGTTTCGGGCATCGAGGCGCGCAGGTGCTCTGCCGCTAGGCGAATCGCCTCGGCCTGCATAAACTGGCTTAGATAATTGAATGAAGCAAAATCCTTTGGCGCTCCCAGTTCCTGCTGCATGTACTCACTGATGCGCTCGTAGCCGTGGATGAACCGTTCGTGGTTGGCCAGCGCCGGAGCATCCAACCGCTCCTCGCTGCCTGCAAACGCACGCACCGTTGCTGGATCAGGCATCCCCTGAAAACCATACTCAGAAAGAAAACGGGTCTTCACATCGGCGTATTTTGCAATCGGCGCCTTACCGCTCCATATATTCCAGAAGTGCATGTCGCCATTCCCGCTGCTGTTGGCCGGCTCTTCGAAATCCGCACTCGGAGAACTCGACCAGTAGGGAACACCGCCGCCTTCTGACTTCACAACCGCGGGGAGAATGGCCCGGAAGATTGTGGTGTAATCTTTCCACGCCTGATTGCGCTGTTCCGGTGTAACTGTCTTTCGAAACTCCTGCCGGTCGTCCCATGTGTCCCAGGCTGTTTCCACCTCGTTGTTGCCACACCACAGAACAACGCTAGCATGATCGCGCAGACGACGCACCTGTTCACTCGCCTCGGCACGTACGTTCTCCTGAAATTCCTTGTCGCCGGGAACCATTCCGCCGCCGAATGCAAAAT
>Ga0207738_100006_pt1 | contig 59587 bp, 33 predicted proteins | sample LuqExpMetagenom9_FD_187767 | JGI IMG/M metagenome (GOLD analysis project Ga0207738, IMG submission 187767) | Tropical forest soil microbial communities from Luquillo Experimental Forest, Puerto Rico - Sample 9 (SPAdes) | ecosystem: Environmental > Terrestrial > Soil > Tropical forest ... | reverse complement strand
GCCGCACGCGCGGCCGCTCACCGGTCGCGCTGAAGATGACCGACGCCGGCTACATCGCCGCAAACGCAAGCATGGCTGCGTGGAAGAATATCGCGGAGCTGGAGTTTGTTTACACCGGCGGCAATGCCGTCTGGTCGGAAAAGAATGAAGGCATCGGGTCGTGGACCGAGCCGCGTTGTCCTGTAGCCCGTATTGAAGGCTCTGTGATCACGATGGCGCAACCCTGTTGGGTGAACTCCACCAAACGCATCATGCTGCCGAGCGGCATCCGCACGGCCAATCTAGTGGGACCGATGAGCGTGGGCAAGGAGCCTGCTTACATTGAGAACGCTTTTGAGCTGCTGGGCACACCGGGCCAGTTTTATATTGATCGCGCAAAAGCCACCATTTACTACGTTCCACGCAAGGGTGAGGATCTGTCCAAGGCTGACGTTGAGCTGGCCGGTCTGGAAACCCTAGTCGAGATGCGAGGAACTGCGAGCAAGCCGGTTCACAATATTGTTTTTGACGGCGTGCAGTTCTCCTATGCAACCTGGCTTGGCCCCAACGGCTCCGATGGTTTCTCTGAGATTCAGGCAGGCTATCAGGTGACAGGCACCGAGGGCTGGTCAAAGCAAGGGCTCTGTACCTTTGTGCCCGGAGGCTTCTGCCCCTTTGGTGCATGGACCAAGGAGCCAGGCAATATACGGCTTAGTTACGCCCATAACATCCGCTTCACCAACGACGTTTTTACGCATCTCGGCGCGACAGCATTGGACCTTGGGCCTGGCGCGCAGAATGATCTGGTTGAAGGATCAATCTTCAACGATATTTCAGGCAATGGTCTGGGGCTGGCAAGTGTCGATGCTCCGCTCGCACCCGATGCGGAATTCGCTATTGGCAATCGCATTGTGAACAACCTCTTTGAGAATGTCGGCGCGGAGTATCGCGGGGGCATCGGTATCGTGATTGGCTATGCGCGCCAAACATTGGTGAGCCACAACCAGATTGATCAAATTCCCTATGCAGCCATTTCCATTGGCTGGGGCGGATGGCCCGACAAGATCCAACAGGCCGGACAAGCGAACAACTCCGCACAGAACGTCATCTCCAATAATCTGATCCATCATGAAATGCTGGTGCTTTCCGACGGCGGAGGCATCTACACACAGGGCCGCACCGGCAAAACGCTCGAAGATGGCGAGTTGGTTAGCGGCAATGTGATCCATGATCAATACGGCACCGGCCACGCCATCTATACCGACAATGGCTCGTGCATGATCACCGTTCGCGGCAATGTGATGTTCCAAACCAACCACGACAACTGGGGCAGCCGGCATCGCAATTGGTATGACGGCAACGCAGGAAAAATTAACGATCCGCTCCACATTGTTGGCAACTACTGGCAGCAGGGCGATCTGGACTCCGACAAGGAGGCTGTGGTGGTTGAAGGCAATCATCTGATCAACGCACTCGATCAAGCACCGAAGGAGATCCAGGCAAACGCAGGCCTCGAGCCTGCTTTTCGACAGATCCTTTCCCGTCGTTTTGCGCGGGCCTCTGCGCCTGAACCTCCGAGCCGCGTGGCAGCATGGGGCGGCAATGGATTTGCCGACGTTACATGGAATCCCACCGTCAACCAAGGCGGCTCACCAGTTGAAGCCTACCTTGTACGGGCCTCAAACGGCGCTGAGATGCGTGTCTCCAACGAAGAGTTCTGGAAGAATGCCTATGTGAAGTTCGCAGGTCTGCCCAACGGCCAGCCACTGACATTTACTGTAGCGGCGGTCAACCAGCAGGGAGCAGGCGAGGCGTCCATGCCGTCGCATCCCGTAACCCTCAGCACGGCAAAGCTCGCGCCGATTGCCGCTCCTGAAAATGTCACTGTGCACCCCGACAAGGGCGCGGCGAGCATCCACTTCCAATTGCCTGCAGGGCTTGAACTCAAAGATGGCACAGAGGAACCCGATAGCGGCAGCAAAGGCGTCGCAAGTCCGATTCTGGCATATGCCGTTACCGTCAATCCGGGTGGGCGCAAAGTGCTTTTTACAGGCCGCAACATTGTGGTGTTGGAAGGCAAGCATGTGAGCTTCAACGTGGTGGATGGTCTGCAGTCGGGCGCGGAGTATACCTTCAGTGTCTCCGCCGTCAGCAACTCAGGAGAAGGCACGCCGGCCGTTGTGGGCCCAGTGCGCATTCCCTAGAAAAAGGCTATTGCTTCTGCAGGACGGATAGGGCTCAACACTCACCCTCAGCGTAATCAGACTGCGCAAAGGGTGGGTGTCTGAACCGGCAGGAAGATCCTGATTGAAATGAACGCTCTCACACGCATGATGGAGAATGAAATGCATTCTGAAAATCAATCCTCACTCTGGTCACGGCGTGCATGGCTGGGCAAGCTAGCCCTACCCGCTGCAGCGGCTGCATTCGCCGCAGGCCACATGGAGGCTGAAACCATAGTTGCCACGCCGGAAAACATAGGTTCTGCAAACCTAGGCGCGCGCCTCTACAACATTCGCGATTTCGGCGCCAAAGGTGATGGAACGACACTGGATACCGCAGCCTTGCAAAAGGCAATTGACAACTGTAGCGCCGATGGCGGCGGCACGGTGCTAGTACCTACCGGAACCTTCATCATCGGAACCGTCGAGCTGAAAAGTAATGTCACGCTGCACATTTCTGCCGCGGGCAAACTGGTGGGCTCTGGCGATGGCAAACAATATCACGCGGTGGAGGCAATTCCGCTAAGCGGCGATACAACGCTTGAGGACGGTAACTGGGCTCTGCTCTTTGCTGTCAACGCACACAACATTGCGCTTGAAGGTCCAGGCACCATCGACGGCCAAGGTGCGCAATTCCATTCCGCCGTTCGCGGCACTCCGCCGCCCAGCGGTCTTGGTGGGTTGAAGCGCCCATACCACGTCCTGGCCTACCGTTGTGAGAATCTGCGCATCAAAAACCTGTCGCTGCTGGACTGCGCGTATCACAGCATCCGCATTATTCAGAGCCGCCGCATCGCACTTGATGGCCTCTTCATTCACAACCGCGTCAATGGCAACAACGACGGATTCCATCTGATCAGCACTGAATTCGTCACCATCAACAACTGCGTTGTCCAATGCGGAGACGATGCCTGTGCCATGTTTGGATCGTGCAAAAACATTGCGATCACCAACTCCTACTTCAGTACCCGCTGGTCGGTCTTTCGCTTTGGCGGAGGACACGCAGAGAACATCACTGTCTCCAACTGCGTGCTCTCTGAAGTCTTCGGTTGCCCCATCAAATTTCAGGGCGATCCGGGATCGAAGTTTGAGAACATAGCGTTCTCGAATCTGGTGCTCAACAATGTGACCGGCCCCATCAGCATCAGCATTGGCGGCCGCCTCCCTGCTCCGAATCAAGATGTACACGTAGTGGTGCGCAACATCTCCTTCCATCACATTCACGGCACGGTGACGACCGCGCCTCCCAGCGTGCTTTCCGAGTCGAATCTGCACATCGGCGTGCGACCTGGAGAAGGTCATTCAGCGATTGTGCTGAACAATGTCAACCATTCGGTATTGGAGAACATTTCCTTCAGCAACGTCCATCTTCGCTTTGGCGGCGGTGGCACAAAGGAGGAGGCAAGACGTGAAGTTCCGCAGGTCTTTGGCGAGTATTTTGCACTCGGTCCAATTCCGGCTTACGGCCTGTATGCGCGCAACTGTCGCGGTCTTACGCTGCAGGATGTGCGCTTCGAAGTGGAAACTCCAGAGCTACGGCCTGCAATCATTCTGGAACATGTTGAAGATGTCGCGGTGAATGGGCTTAGCGTCGAGGGTAATCCGGAAGCAGAGGCCGTGCTGCGACTGAAGGACACGAAACATGCGTATCTCGCAGCGGTTCGCGTCCTTGCTCCATCGTCCACCTTCCTGCGTGTCGAGGGTGCAGGGTGCGAGAACATCGCGCTGGATGGCGGTGACCTGAAACGCGCTGCCAAAGCTGTCGATTATGCTGAGGGCGCATCAGAAAAGGCCGTCCGGATAAGAAGCCTCGCGTAACGCACCGTCCAATACGAATGCAGCAAAAGAATAGAGCCCGGTGCAAAAACACCGGGCTCTGCTCTTTTAGAGGCTAACCAAAACGGCTTCCTTCATCGGATAGATGCAACAGTTCGTCTCTGATCTTGTTTTTCTCTTCCCTTGCCTGCCTCCCAGGCCTGTTCGCTTCCCGTTAGAGACCCTTAGTCATTCGCACCGTCCTAAGCCACAAAGCTAAAGGAGTCTGTCCCTTTTCCCATCCATCTGTGCGCACATGCGCAATATGCTTAGTCCAGCCAAAGAATGCAGCAGTACAAATTTCCTATCGCCGAGTGCCCCGATGATGATGTGAGGGTGATAGATTTCATTCATAATGAGCCGTAATGTTGAGGGAGGTCAAAAATGGCGAACGAAGCAATGACGAGTGCAAACGTAAAGCAAGCGGTGCCGTTTTTCGGCGTGACCAACATGGAAAGATCGCTGCAATTCTATGTGGAAGGCCTGGGGTTCAAAATGACGCGCTGGTGGATTCCCGATGGCGATCAAGACGATTACAAGCCGGACGGAAGGATTCGCTGGTGCTGGCTGGAGCTTGGTGGCGCTGCAATTATGCTGCAAGAGTTTATGCCGGAGCGTCAACCGAAGGAAACAGTGGGAACGGGAGTCAACGTCTGTTTTCAGTGCGACGACGCACTGGCACTTTATCGCGAATTCAAAGCGCGGGGCATCCAGACACGGAATCGTCCGGCTGTTGGGAACCGCTTGTGGGTGGTGCCTATTACGGATCCTGACGGCTATCGCATGGAGTTTTCGAGCCCGACCGATGCACCAGAAGATACCGAACTTGAAGAGTAGCGTGGTACATCAAGTAGTGCCAACAGCCCCATATACTCGCCCGTCAGCAGGCGACGTAGTCTCAGTCTGAGACTTGGCGCCGCCTTCCGTACATATTCTGAACGCATCCAAGTGACGCGATAGACAAATTGCTTCACGCCGATTCAGCCATCCCAACGCTTCCAGATCAGCCCTACTTTGGAGCTGTCACACGGAAACCAGCAGATGAAACAAGCAGGTCGGACGCTGCAAACAGGCGATACCTCTAAAGGATTCGGTCATTTCAGCATCGCATACTCGACCTTGGCTTGCTGAAGAAGTGGAATATCTGAATCCGCGCTCTTCCATATGTTCAGAAAATCCAGATAGGCTGCGCGGGCTTTCGCTGTATTACCTTGCATCGCGTAAGCGCGCGCTAGACCAAGCCGTGCAAGCGGCCCCCACGGAGAATTCCTCACCAAGCCGCGATGATCGATGAATTTCTGAAACTCTGTTGCGGCCCTGTATCCATCGTGAAGGGCCAGATAGGCTTCGCCGCGCAGATAGACCGGTCGCAAGCTGGGACTTCCCACTTCCGCCGACCGTCCCAGTTCGACGGCGCTGGTGACCTGCAGCATGTCCAAAGCTTGCTTGGGATCGTTGCGACGTAATGCGATGGCAGCCCGAATCACAGGCAGCCAATTTTGTTGGGCCATTGTGTCATGCGGAAACGCGTTGTCGAGCCCAACGGCAAGCTTGTTTGCTGTTGCCACATCACCCGACCTGGCCAACGCGAGCGCTACCATCTCTTGCACATCGCGGTTCGGAGTCAGTTGTAAGGCGGCCCGAGCTTTGGTGCTGCACAGATTCTGGTTCCCAAGATCGCACTCCCACAATGCCTCCCACGCCTCGTGGCCCGCTGCAAGCTCGCGTGCATCCGCGCTCAATGCAGCAGCGATGGCACGCCGAGAAAGTTCGCGCGCATTACGCAAGTGTCCGAACCAAGCTTCCGTGTCAGCCTGTGTGCCCAGCATGAAACTTTCTGAGGGAGTTCCTTTCGCCGCAGCAGCTAACTCGGACATTGTCGCCGTATCGCCTTGCAAAAATGCCAAAAGGTAACGCGACTTCGCACGTCCCTCAAAGTGATCTTCCGCCTCCTTATAGATAGCCGCCGCATCCTCCAGGCGATTGAGATTAACGTAGTCGGCAGCAAGGTTCTGGCGATTGTTGGACGTCAGCCGGTGAGCTTCACTGGATTGCTCCAGCGCCTTGTCGAAGTTGCCACGCCATCGCTCGATCACCCCGAGCATGCGGTAGGAATTTGGATTCCTGGGGTAGGCACGCTGCAACAACTCGAGAGAGGAAACCGCTTTTTCCAGTTCCCCGCTTCCGTACACGTAATAGCCAATCTCAATTCCAAATCGCTCGCGCTCACTCACCTTATTACGCAAGGCATAGGCCTTACGAATCATCTCTGCTGCACGCGCAGGTTGATGCGTGTGCGCGTACAGACTCGCCATGGCGGAGTAAGCTACCGCAAAATTAGGATCCAGTTCCACGGCCTGCTCATAAAATGGCAGCGCCCCCAGTTGTGCTCCTTCCGATTCCAGCTTGCCTCCCAGGCTGAAGGCTTTCAACGCGTCCAGCGAAGAAGTGGTGACCTCCGATAGCGGCGTGTCATATTTCGCAATCGTGCTGAGTGATTCACCTAGCTGTGTTCTGAATTTGCCCGCAATCCGATCTAGCGCATGCAGCACATCTTCTTTTCGTGCCGCCTGCACTTGCTGCTCTGCAAGCACCTTCCCACTCTGGCAATCGCGAGCGCGTAAGCCTAAAACATATTGACTGCCGAGAGGCGAGATCGAACCATCAAGCACAGCCGCGCTCGAAGTGCGTACGCAAACCTCACGTGCAATCGCCGGAATAAGGCGTGTTCCAACAGGCTTCCCCATTTCCTGCAATACGCGCTGGATGTGGTCATCTTGTACGAGGCTCAGATAGGGAGATTGCTCAAGCTGCACCGCAATGCCTCGCCGTAATGCCTCGTCAAAAACTGGATCTCCGGTGGAGTTCTCGAAATCGGCAAGCACAACCGTGTCGCGTTCGCTGAGAACCCTGGCTCGGGAATGAAGATAACTGAATAGACCTATTGCGACTAGAGCGAGCATTAGAACGGAGGCTGCAGCCCAAAGTATCGGTGCGCGCGATTTTGTCAGGATTACAGGCGATTCAGGCGTGCTCCCGGCAGCAGTTGGACACGGCTCCGAGACGGTCACATTCCCGATAAACCGGTAGCCTGCGGTGGGCACCGTTTCCACGTATTGCGGTATCCGGCTATCTTCGTTCAAAGCCTTGCGCAGCAGACCAACCGCTCTGGTTAGAGCATTTTCGGTCACCATGGCGTCCTGCCAGACCTTGTCGAGCAGCTCCTGTTTTCGGACCAAGCGATTCCGATTCTCAATCAGGTAGATCAAGAGCCGGAGAGCCTTGGGCTCAATCGAAATTGGACCTTCGCCTCCGGAAAACCGGAACGCCTGATCGTCTACCTCGTACTGATCGAATCGATAAATCACGTTCACTCACGATCTGAAGGTTCTACAGCAAAACATCATTCCCATCACCGTAACATACGGCATTCCTCACGACCATCAACACGCCCTCGCTGCATAGTTCCGTGCAACGAGGTGAAATCCATGTTGTTTGTCGACCACTTGCATCGCTTTGTTGCCTTTGTGTGCTGTGCTGTTTGCGCCGTGGCAAGTACCGCTACGGCCTGGAGTGTTGAAGCGGATTCCCGCGTGGTTACATCCCAAATCACATTGAACGAACAGGCCATGATCATCGTTCCGGTTCGTGTGAACGGCGCCGGTCCTTATGACTTTATGCTCGACACGGGATGCGCCAAAACCATTGTCGACCGTAAACTGGCCCGCGAACTACATCTTCAGCAGATAGGTGAGAAGACGGTAATTGGAGTTATCGATTCCACAAAAATGCTGGTAACGCATATTGACTCCATTTCAGTGAACGGAGCCACAGTGCAAGGTGGAGAGGTGCTCAGTACCGATCACGCCTCCAGCGTCGGCGGTAAGGTACGTGGTGTTTTAGGCGAAGACTTCCTGCGCAACTTCGACCTGTTGATTGACTATCACCATAAGCTCATACGTCTGGAGCGCGCATCCGGTTCCATGGCGGAATCCGCGCTTGGCGAACATCTCCCCTTGGACTTCTCGCCTGCTGATCGCGCGGTTCCCGCCCACAATCGCCTTTTTGTTCCGGTCCATATTGCGGAATTTGGAGAGGAAGCAATCTTCTTGCTGCTCGATTCCGGCACCAATCAACTGACGATCTTCCGAGACAGCCTTGGCCCGGGAGAGAACGCGGCAGAACCAATACGAACCGCCAGCTTCAGCCACTGGCTCACATTATCGACGCCCGCACGCAGAATTCGCACCCTTAACCTGGGAAGCCGCTCCGTCTCCGATGTAACAGCAATCGCTCTTCCCCGGCAGGCCGGCTCCGATTCCGACGGGCTACTTCCCACATCGCTCTTCCAAAGCGTCTTTATCTGTCACCTTGGGGGCTTTGTCATTCTGAATCCCACGTTTCCCAAGTCTGAAACTGCCCCATGAAAAGTACGCGCTGGCTGGCAGAGCAGAACCTGATCCCGTGCTCTCGCCGTGGGAGCAGTCAATATCCGCCTAAGATATTGAAAACAGAAGGGAAAGAAAGCGCCACAGGTCCTTTTCGCCCCCCGCGTTTGTCAAAATCCACGCTAAAACCGCAGGCACCCCCGTTTGAGTTACCACTCTTGAGATTGCGTCAGGGCCCTCGCCTCTCACCGACCGCATCGCGGCACCAAAGCCTGCTCCACCGGGCAGCGGTATGCTTCTCGCTGATTTGCCTTTCGCGAGACGCGATGTGCCAGGAGCTGTTCTGCGTCCGCGCATCGCAAGACAGAAGCGAGATCGCCATCGTCCGTCACTTTCACATTTTCGAGATCAGACGCTTGAGAAATGAGCCGAGAATGACATCAGAACCCGGCACTACCAGAAGAGACCGCACCGGTCCTCCATCTGCCCCTCGATCCCGGCAAACAGTTGCGCCCGCTCACTCTTTGCACACGCACCAACGATTCCATCATCGGCCTGATGACCATCCCTCTCGAGCGTCCCTGATTCCTTGAAAGCGAAAGAGGCTGGAGCATCTCGGCTCCAGCCTTTTCTCTTACACATCTTCCAGACTTGCGCTTCCAGCTATCCCCACCGCAAACCTGCCTTCGGGACATGGATACTTCAGGCACAAAGCGTGAGCACGTCGTGCTATCAAGAGTGCGGCAATGTCTTCTCGTTCCGCATTTGCCTTGCTCTATCCAACAAGGGCCTATCTACACCGCGCGGAACTGAATATCTTCCAGTAACTCCTTAGAGTTCACAAAAGGTCCCTATTCATCGCACATCGAGCGATATCCTGCAGAACATGCGCCAAAATTGACAGGGCGTACGAGTGAATGATAAGAAACCACCGATGGGCATTATCGAAAGACTCACCACAAGTGAAGACGAATCCGAACAAACGGATCTTGGAACGCAGGTTGAACGAATTATTCGCAGTGAGGAGTTTCGCAATTCCGAAACACTGCGCAAACTGCTTCTCTATCTTGCCGACAAAGCTATCGCGGGTGAAGCGGATACCCTGAAAGAGTACGTCGTCGCTATCGAGGCACTGGGAAAACCACCCACATACGATCCGCAGCATAACTCCACCGTCAGGATTCAGGTGGGCAGGCTGCGGCAGAAATTGGCCGAATACTACCGCAATGATGGCAAGCAGGATGACCTGATCGTGGATCTACCACGTGGCAGGTTTCGGTTGATCTGCAAGCGGCGTTCTGAAGAAGGTGCCACGCGACCTGCACCTCCGCCGCAGGTCGCCGTCATGCCTCTTCCACCGGAAGCGCCTTCGTCGGCCTATTCCAGGCATCGTACGATGCTGCTTGGAATGGCGCTCGGGGTTCTGCTCTCTCTCGCTGGCTATTCGGCATATTCCGTATTCAAACTTCTTCACATGCGCCATACGCAGACGGTTGTGATGAATGCCGAACTCGAGGAGCTTTGGTCGCCACTGCTCGATTCCAATCGCCCGCTGATCTTTTGCATTGAAGATCCGCTCTTCGTTGAAATCAACACAAAACCTGGAATTTACTATCGCGATCGCTCCATCAACCACTGGAACGAAGCGGAAGACTCCGCCATCATCCGTGCGTTATCCCAATCTGTGGGTAAACAGCAAAGCCAACCTAGCCGCTACTACACTGCGCTGGGTGAAGCTGAAGCTGCCTTTTTAATCGGCAATTTAATGGGCTCACGCGGACGTTCCGTCTCCATGCTTCGAGCCAGCCAGCTCTCATGGCAGCAACTTGCCGATAACAACATCATCTTTGTTGGTGTGCAGAACCTCTTCTTTGAGCAGCTTCAGGGAATGCCGGTAGCTACCGAACTGATCGTCGGCCCTGACGGAGTTCACAATACGCATCCTGCAGCAGGTGAACCTCCGATTTTCCTGAACGCATACACCACCGCCCCCACCGAACAAGGGCTCATGTACGCTCTGGTCACGTATGTGACGGGTCCGAATGGACGCGGCGCTGTCATGAGTTTTTCATCAGAGCGTTCAGCAGGATATCTGGGAGCCGTACAATTTTTTGCAAATCCGGAGAGTGCGCGGTTGCTCATAGCCAAACTTCGTGAAAAGAATGGTGGCGCGTTGCCACACACTTACCAGGTCCTGTTAAAAATCCGCTTCAAGGACAACGTGCCGACAGAGACAACCTATGTGCTGAGCCGTGTGTTGCACTGAGTCCAGAAGGCCGACACACTGCAAGTGCCAGCCCCCGGGCAACCATCTGAACGTAACCGGCAATATCTGGTCCTAGTACGCCTCATTGCTGACTTCTGCCAGCGCCTTGTCTGCAACGCCGCGCACCGCGCCCAGATGCACGTCTTTGCAACCCTTCAGTACCACGTTATGCGGACCACTGGAGGCTGGCGCTTTCACGCGGAAGACATCGAGCCCGTTGATATTCTGAGCCCAGAGAGCAGGGCGCGCGTCGGAACGTTCAAGGGCAAGTTCCACGTTCGAGATATCCAGACCTTTCACATTGCGCAAAAATAATCCATGCGCAGGCATATCGCTTCCCATGCGCGTGGGATCTGGATAGAAGTTCACCTTTTCATCCGGAATCGAGTCGGCCAGTTCCTTGCTGCCACCGCCAACTTGATGCAGGTAGACATTCGTCAAGCGCACATTCTCCATCATTGCCTGGGGGATCCCTGCGATAATAGCCGGCTGAATCGAGCTGCTATTGTAGCTAACGAAATTGTCGATATAAACGCGTCGCACCGTTCCCACCTTCGCATCAGCCGGTCCGCGCATCCGGGCGCAAAGCCTTATGTAGAGGGGTGAAACCGTGCACTCGCGCATGGTAATGTTCGAAATGGCAATATCCTCCAACAGCGCGCCATCGGCTGATTCCAGCGCAATGCCGCGGCTTCCTTCACATACGCAATTTGAGATGGTGATATTCCGAAATCCACCGTTTGATTCCGTTCCGCACTTGATGCGGCCAGTTGCCTCCTTGCTGTTAGCCAGTTTGCCAACCCTGAAGGTTCCATCCAGCACAGAGCCGATTTCGTACTTGCCGGTCGTATAGCAATTCGTGATCGTCACGTTATCGGTAGAGCGGGCATACCCCAGTGCGTAGCTGCTCTTCGGACAAATCGCATCATCCTCCGGCGAATTGACCGTACAGTTGGAAACGCGCACGTTGCGACAGCAATCAATGTCAATTCCGTCGCGATCCGTGTCGATCTTGAGGTTATCGATCGTGACATTGTCTACGCCCGTAATCAGGATGCCGAAGTGCCCGCCCTTGAGTATCGAAAAATCGCGAAAGATAATGTTCCGGCCGTTCTTGAGTGCGATCGCTTTGTTCCCAACGCCATCCGGCAGAACGTGATTGCCATGCCCTGCAGTTAAGCCGCGGCCCCAGATCAAACCCGGCCCCGTGATGCTCATATCGTGTATGTCTTCGCCCCACATAAGGCTGTTGTGCCAGTGATTGTGACCGAAGTCCTGATACGCATCCCATGCAGTCTTCGGTTCGGGCGCATCATAGCCGCCGCCGTTATAGCCGCTCGTCTCCCCCGTTTTCGGGCCATCTGCAGCAATAATGGTTGCCCCCTGACAAAGCACAAGATCAACGTAACTCTTCAAGTGAATTGAGAAGCAAAGATAGCTTCCAGCAGGAAACAATACGATGCCACCGCCAGCCTTTTCGGCAGCCGCGATAGCGCGATTGATAGCCACCGTATCCAGCGTCTTTCCATCCCCCGTGGCGCCATAGACGCGAACATCAAAGAGAATCTGCGCAGGCGCATGTGCCTGCTTTGCGGCCAGAGCATAGGCGGCCGGAGTAGCGGCAATTGTCATGCCAGAGGCAGTGAGCTTGAGGACATCGCGTCGTGAGCTAATCATTCGGTAGCATCCTTTTCTTGAAGAAGGTGGGTAAGCGGCAGCAATGCATCGTCGTCTCGGCTGAAATTTGAATCAATTTCGGTGGCAAGATCGGGGTTACGCGCAAGCAACCTTCGTGCCCGGTCAAGATCAAACTGCTTCTCCCAGCGCGCAACAACGATCGTGGCGACAGCGTTGCCGATCAAATTTGTAAGAGAGCGCATCTGCGACATGAACCGGTCAATGCCCAGCAGCAGCGAGAGCCCGCCTACCGGTACAGTGCCAAGAACCGTGAGCGTTCCTGCCAGCGTGATAAAGCCTCCGCCAGTTACTGTTGCGGCTCCCTTGGAGTTCAACATCAGAACGAGAAGGAGAAAAATCTGTTGCCAGACCGTCAGATGCGTATTTGTCGCCTGTGCAATGAAGAGTGCGGCCATGCTCAGATAGATCGCAGTGCCATCCAGGTTGAAGGAATAACCGGCCGGGATAACAAGACCGGTTACAACACGCGAACAACCCAGGGCCTCAATCTTGACCAGCATGGCAGGCAGCACCGGCTCAGAGGATGAAGTGGCCAGCACAATCAGCACTTCTTCCCGCAGATACACAATCAGCTTCCATAAGCTGATACCACTCCACCAGCACAATACACCGAACACCAGCACGATGAAGGCAATACTGGTGAAGTACACGCAGACCAGCAGCTTACCGAGCGCAAACAGTGTGCCCAGTCCATACTTGCCCACCGTAAAGGCCATCGCCCCCATAGCCCCGAACGGAGCCACTTCCATAATGAGGGCAATCAATTTGTAGAACACGTTGGCCACAGATTGCATGGCACCCATCAGGCGCGACTCCGTGCCCAGCATTGCCAGAGATATGCCAACCAGAACGGCCAGCAGCAGAACCTGCAGAATCTCTCCCTTCGAGAAGGCTCCAACAAACGTATCCGGAATGACGCTCATCAAAAAATCGACCGGACTGTGCGCCGTATTCGCAGCCGTATAAGACGCCACACTCTTCGTATCGAGCGTATGCGGATCGATATTCATCTGCCCGCCCGGCAGAGCTACATCGGCAACAACAATGCCCAGCACCAGCGCCAGAGTGGAGACAATTTCGAAATAGACAAGTGCCTTCAGACCGATGCGCCCAAGGCGTCGGAGATCTCCTGCCGAGGCAATTCCCGAGACCACACTCAGAAAGATGATGGGTGCAACCAGCATGCGCACCAGTCTGATGAAGGCATCGCCCAAAGGCTGAAGCGACGTAGCGGCCTTTGGCCAAATCAACCCAATGGCGATGCCTAGAGCGACACCCACCAGCACTCGAAAGTAAAGCGTATGAACGAAGCGAGTATTTTCTTTTTCCGCAGGATGGTTTGGCCCGGTCGTCAAAGTAAACCTCTGGTGAGTTCTTTCTTGTGGGACTGGTTCCAGCTAGCGCTCCAGCACCTTGACCAGCGAATATGTGATTTGCTGTCCGGGAGCGACGAAATACTGATGCGGAGTACCGGCAGGAATTCGAATCACATCTCCACTACGAACATGTACTCGAGTACCGCCTTCAATTGAGGTTCCCTGCTGCTCGCCCGGGGCTGTGGTTCGCATATTCAGCCCCTTTCCTCCCACCACCAGATCACCCTCGCCGCTCTGCACGATCATCACATCATCCTTCTTCTCATGCAGCTCTACCACGCCATCCTTTTCCCGGTGAGATACAGAAAGAATGTAGGTTCCGTAGTCCGACTTATGCTGCATCCCCTCGGGCGGAATCCCTTTGGCCCAGAGCGACGTGCCGGGTGGCAAGGCCGGCTGCTGCGCCTGCACTGCCACCCCCAGAACAAGCCCTGCAACCACAACCAATATCTTCATGCCTTCACCACCGTATGCTTGGCAATGTAATCGGGATCAATTTCAACACCCAGCCCCGGTCCAGTTGGCACATGAACAACACCGTTGTCATCGGAGCGCAGAGTCGACGTGGCGCACTTATACGGAAGCGTATTATTGAATTCCTTGAACTCGTGGTACGGTCCCGCATTCGGAATTGCCGAAATGAAGTGCATCATATACAGATACCCAAGCCCGGTTGACGAGATGTGCGGAATGCACTGCTTGCCGAGGGCATGGGCCATGCGGGCCACGCGCATGCAGCGCACCATACCACCGAAATAGAACATGTCCTGCTGTGTAATTGAGAGCCCACCATTGGCAATGAGCCATCTGAATGCATGGGTGCTGGCTTCCTGTTCGCCGCCGGCAATGGGAATCTCAAGCGCATCCGCTACTTGCCTGGTTTCTTCATACCAATCGAACGGTACCGGTTCTTCAAAGAAGGCATACTTGTATTCCTGCATCAGTTTGCCGATCCGAATGGCCTCTTTCACGTCGTAGGATCCATTCGCGTCGGCCGAGATGATCATATCGTCGCCAAAGGTCTTGCGTACCAGCGGAATCAGCTTGTCGCTGCGACCAGCCGGGTACTCGGTGTGCGTCATGCGGCCGCCAAGCTTGAACTTGATGGCCTTAGCCTTCGAAATGGCAACATCCCTCTTCAGATGTTCGAGCACCTCTTCGGCTGAGTTATCCCGCTCGCCGTTTGCCTGATAAACGTGAATAGCCTTGTTATAGATCTTGTCGGAGATGAGCTGACCAATCGAAAGATTAGCCATCTTTCCAAACATGTCGAGTACAGCAAATTCATAGGTAGCGAGTGGTACCCAAATCGCCAGACTCTGCGCCTTGTAATTGGATTCATGAACGATGGACTCGAGCAGATCTGCTTCAAGATTGCGCGCGTCCTTGCCTACAAAGAACGGCGCAAAGCGCTGTGTAAAGACCGGGTAAAAGGTCTCCATCTGCTGCGCGTTGGTAATGGCAATACCTTCATGCCCATCTTTTGAGCGCACCCGGCAGAGCCAGCTCTTTTGATAGTGCAACAGCTCGACCGACTCAATGATGACCGGATCCTTGAATAGCTCGCGACGGAAGACAGGCTGCTTGAGAATGCGATCAAGCTCTGCATACCGCTCCTGCAAGGTGCCGGGCAAACCGTGACGAGGTGCATTCAGAAATTGTGCGCCAGCTTGTCCGGCAAAGAATGCAGCGGATCCGGCGGCTAGCCCGCCCTTCAATAAATTGCGTCGGCTTGTGTCCATTGTTTGTAGCCCTCGCTTTGGCCTTTACATCTCAGATTTTGTTCTCTCTGCCGCAGCAGCACCATCTACGATAGCTTCAATTGCTCTGGCTGGAAAGGCGTGCGCGTTTGCAACATGTATCGAACTTGTAACGAAGAAGAGAATCAACAACCTAGCGCGACACCTTTCTTTTCTATTTTCGAGGACCTCGAAGATTTGTTTTGCGCTCTCCCTCTCAGCTTCCAATCCAGAACGCAAAGACGCGACCATTACAGATTTCAAGTGTGATCTAACTACACATCCTTCCGTGCGCGAAAGCAATCAACAGATTTCATGCAGGTTATTGCGGATGCAACATGTCCCACACATGTTACTCACGTAGAGAGGGCTCACAAGCATTCCAACTGCAACGTAAAGTGGGAACGCTTTCGATCAGCCACGTGCTTCACGCGCGCTTCTCCTGGCTGTGTCGCAAGTAGAGCTTACGGAGGACACAGCATGATGCATCAGATTACAAAACGAAGCACTCGCCGGTTCAGGCTAGCTGCATGGCTGGTCGTCGTCACCCTGGGATTGATAGCCGGTGCACTCACGGCCCGCGCCCAAAATGACCGCGGTTCCGTCACCGGCAAGGTGAATGACCCCAGCGGCGCCATTATCCCCGGGGCAACGATTGTGCTCACCAATAACGGAACACGTGTGGCGCAGACAACCACCAGCAGCGAAATCGGAGTCTACAATTTCCCTGGACTGATCCCGGGAACCTATATGCTTTCCGTTGAGGCTCCAGGATTCAAGAAAGCGCAGCGCGTCAACCTCAACGTTGACGTGAACAGTGCAAACGAGCAGATTGTGACGCTCGAAATTGGATCCGGCACGGAAGTTGTTGAAGTACGAGAAAACGTCCAGCAACTGGCTACGACCAGCGGGTCCATGGGTCTTGTGGTTGAACAGCGGTCTGTGGAACAGTTGCCCCTGATCTATGGCAACCCATTTTCGCTTGAGACGCTGGCTCCTGGCGTGACGCCATCCAGCGTCAATCCCAACATCCACACCTACGACAGCACAACTGCCAGCGTTTCTGTCAACGGGTCCATGCTGAATGCACTCGAGTACAGGCTGGATGGCGCACCCAACAACCGCATTCGTCTGTCCGCCTATACGCCTTCAACCGAATTTGTGGGCCAGTATCGCATGGAAACCGCCAGCTATGATGCCAGTGAAGGCCATGCCTCCGGTGGACACGTCAACACTTCGTTGAAATCCGGCACCCGTGACTTTCATGGCGGTGCATTCGGCTATTACCAGAACCCGGAACTGAACGCGAATGCCTGGACCACCTCCACGGCCCCGGTGAATACAAAACCCATGTGGCTTCGTTTAGGAGGCACTCTGGGTGGTCCAATCCCATACAAAAAGGACAAGGCCTTCTTCTTCTTCGGCTATGAGCGTTCGCGCCAGGCCGCTCCAAATCCTCAGACCCTCACGGTTCCCACGCTGCTGGAACGCACCGGCGACTTTTCCGCGCTCTATGCTCTCGATCCCGCCCATCCCGCAGGCACATCCAACACCTATCAGCTATATTCCCCCACCTCTGCGGCATTGAGCGGAAGCGTGGTCACGCGCCAGCCAATTGCGGGCAACAAGCTCACGAGCATCGATCCAATTGCCGCCAAGGTCCTGACTTACTATCCAAAACCGAACAATAGCGGCAATTCGGATGGTACTGGAAACTACGTCTACACCGGATCAGAGCCTGACTATTACTGGTCTATCGCCTTGCGCAGCGACTATAACATCGACGCTCGCCAGCAGGTCTACGGCCACTATGTCCAGAGCTCCCGGCTGCAATCAAAAACAAATGCTTACCTATACCCTGTCTCTGGCACCACGCTGACCTACGCCAATCAGGGAGTCGCGCTGGGATACAACTTTGCCGTCAACCCGACGACCGTAGCAGAGGCCCACCTGACCTGGACACGTTTCTCCAACTCCAACATTGTGAATTCGCAAGGCCTTCTGAACGCTACTTCGGTTGGCATGCCGAGCTATCTGGTCAACAATCTTCCAGAGGCAGCGAATTCCTTCCCCAACTTCGCTCCCACCGGATTCCAGGCCCTTGCCGACAAAAGCAACATTGCTTCGCATGACGACATCAGTATGGCATCAGCACAGATATCAAAGATGAAAGGCAGCCACTTTCTCCGCACAGGTGTCGAATACCGAATGTACAACACCAACGGCGGATCGGGCGCGGGCAGCAACGGATCTTATTCCTTTTCGGGTGCATACCTGACAGCCAACAGCAATGCCACCGTGCCCAGCAAGGCAGGCTTCGGATTGGCCCAGATGCTCTACGGCCTTCCGACGACATCCAAGCTAACCTTGAACAGCGACTATGCACTGCGCTCGAACTACGTGGCCACATGGCTTGCAGACGATTGGAAGGCAACCTCGAAATTGACTTTGAATATCGGTCTGCGCTACGAATACGAAGGACCGAACTCGGAACGGCATAACAAGGCAAACACGATATTCGATTTTGGTGCGCAGAATCCAATTGCAGCCGCAGCCCAGGCAAAATACGCATCCATTGCATCTACAAACTCTGCACTGCTCCCCGCAGGCAGCTTTGCAGTACTCGGTGGCCTACGCTTTGCCGGCGAAAACAACAGCGGCAAGGCACTCTATACATCTCAAAAGTTGCTTTTCTTGCCGCGCATCGGATTTTCGTTTCAACCAGAGACGAACACTGTGATTCGTGGTGGCTTTGGCCTCTTTGCCGATTCAGTGCAACTGTTCATTCTCTCCGGCGGCAACTCGGGTTCAACAAACAATGCCACCCTCACGCCGCAGCAAGGCTATACCTCCACCACAACCGTGAACGGAAGTGGCGACGCGGGTATCACCTTCTCGAGTACGCTCGCAAATCCATTTCCTTCCGGTTTGACGGCATCGTCTGGCAGCTCGCTCGGCCTGCAAACCAACATCGGCCAGTCCGTCACTTTTCAAACACCCAATCCGCAGATTCCTTATAACGAACGCTGGAGCCTGGGCATTCAGCACCAATTCCGCGCCTGGCTGGCGGCCATTGACTATGTTGGAAATCACGGCTTGCATGTTCCTATCCAAAAGGACTACGACGCAATTCCGCAAAAGTATCGCTCTACTCTCACCACCGGATATGACGCCGCGGTCTACAACACGATGAACGCCAATGTCAGCAACCCCTTCTCAGGCATCATTCCCACCACCGCAACGCTCGGCTCGTCAAAGACCACTGTCTCACAGTTGCTGCGTCCCTATCCGGAGTTCACCGGGGTTACCGCCTACCTTGATAACGGCATGTCCATCTATCACGGTCTGCAAGCACAGTTGAACCGTCGCTTTGCAGACGGCCTATCGCTGACAACAAGCTTCACCTACTCGAAGACCATGGATGCGAGTCAGTACCTGAACTCTTCCGATGCTTCACCCTGGTACGGACTCTCACAGCTCGATCGCAAATATCGCTTCGCCACTTCGTTCCTGTATGAACTTCCGTTCGGCCCAAAGCGTCACTTTGCGGCAAACGGCATTCTGGGGCAAATCGTTGCTGGATGGCAGGTGCAGGGAGTCTACCAGATTCAAAGCGGACAACCTTTGAACTTCACTCCAGCCAGCACCAATCCCGTCTATCAGGGCGCCAATCCTGCCGATTCCGCATGGAGCCGTGCTCACTATAAGAGCACCATCTCCGGGCCGGGCAGCGGCGGCGCAGGCTTCTGGTTTGACCGCTCAAAGTGGGTGCAGAGCACCGCACTACTGCCGAATCAATATCAAATCCGCGCCTTTCCGATTCGCTATGCCACCCTGCGCGCCGATTATCTGAATCAGTTCGACGGCGGCCTGCAACGCACCTTTGCTCTGCCCAATCACCTGCAAATGCAGATTCGCGGCGAAGCCATTAATGCACTCAATCATCCGGTCTACGCCGCGCCCAATACGGATTGGACCAACAGCGCCTTCGCACAAATCACCTCACAAGCCAACCAGTCGCGTGTACTCCAGTTCGGTGCCTTCATCCGCTTCTGAGCACACTCGTCTGCTGCAGTAAACGAGCTATCACTCGGGTGCCCCGTGTAAGCAGCATGGCTGCTCGCTCGGGGCACCGGAGCTTCTACCTTTCTCGACTTGCGAAAATAGCTCTCTGAGCGCCAACAGAAAAAGTTGTAAGTACGAAGTACATCCGCCTCGTATACCCTGAGAGCAACACCAAAGCCATAGGGTCACCCATTCCGGCCTCTCCTTTTACAATCTCCCTTGCTTGGTGAAGAGGTTCCGTCTATGCCTTTCTCTCGAATCGCACCTCTGGCAATGCTCCTTCTAACGGTTTGCTGCCCAGCGCAATCAACAGCCCCTTCGCCCTCCGTGCAAAGGCCAAACCCAGCTCAGCCTGAGTATCCGTTCGATACGCCAGCTCCGGTAACAAGGCCCGCGACGGCCAAGCAGTTTGCACGATGGCGCAATGAAATCCGTAAGGCTTTGACAATTCCCTCACCGCTGCCGCCACTCGCGCCACACGACTTTGGCACCTCTTCTCCCATGGTCGGCGTGACAATCCATCGGGTCACCTATGGAACGGAATTTGGCATGAGAATACCTGCCATCATCTATCTTCCAGAGCATCCGGCCAAGAGGGTTCCCGGCATTGTCGTCGCAGTTGGACACGGCGGAGACAAGACCTCCTGGTATTCGGTCTATACAGGGCTGCTCTATGCAAAGGCAGGCGCGGTCGTTGTCACCTTCGATCCGCTCGGCGAAGATGAGCGCAATACCGCTCATCGTTCTGATGCCCGCGCGCACGACACCGTAATCGCCGGTTCTACCTCAGCCCTTCGTACCGGAGGACTGATGGTAACCGATATCCTTCAATCCATCTCCTACCTGCGCTCTCTTCCCATCGTCGATCCACAACGTATCGCACTGTTCGGCTACTCCATGGGAAGTTTTCAAGCCGCCCTGGCGGCCAGCGTCGACCCACGCATCAAGGTGCTCGTCCTCTCCGGCGGCGGCAATCTGGACGGCAATGGCGGTCGTTGGGATTCTGAAAACAAGCCCATGTGTCAATCAGGACTGTATCGTGCCCTCAGCTTTCTCCCCGACAAAGGTGCCATTGTATTGGCCGAGCACGCACGCATTGGACCTACACTTTTACTGAACGGAAGACTCGACATGCTCGTCGGACGCCGCCATCAATTCGACGACTATTTCGCCGATCAAACAACTCGCGTGTCTGCGCTAACCGGCCCAATTGCAACTCCTGTCGAATGGCATTTTTTCGATAATGCAGGCCATCGTCCCAGTTGGATGACGCCGATGGCTGCGCAATGGATCCATGCGCACCTTCACCTGCCATTCTGGAGCAGTACTTCAGTCGCATCTCTTGGTCAGACTCATATTGCCGAATGGGCAGCCACCACCGAATCTACGATCAATACAGGCTATGCCGACGAACAACGCGAAGGCGGCATCCTGGCCGTGGGAAGCGGGTTCCCCGGAATTAGCCGAGATCAGCTACAAGCCGTTCCTCTTGAAGAGTGGAAAAAGAATGTCGGTTTGTATGTATGGGAAGGCTGGCAGAAACGACTACTTCAGGCAGAGGGACTTCCTGCATCAGCTTCCGTCGCAGCCGTTCTGCGATAAGCGCCCTGTCCCTGCCCCAACCATAAAACCTGCTGCAGTCACCTCGCCCGCCCAGGTGACTGGCTCCCTCGCACTCTTGTGTGATAATTCGTCAAACACCTATCAAGTAAATACCGGGCGAGTTGCCTAGCCATCATGGATCGAACAATATGAACTTGAATCCGATATGGATGAACATCTCCCAACAAGAAAAAATGATTCGAAACCGCATTTTGAGAAGTGGTATTTGCACTCCCACAGAGAGTGGCTTAAATTCTCATACTCCTCCATCCGGAAACTCCTCCTCGTGTGCTTGGCGGCTCACGCTCTGGAGTTTCTTGAGTGATCTCCAGAAAATCTCAAACTACGACTGCCACCCCGACTGATCCGGTGGAACTCCCGCGTTACGCTAGTCGCGGGCGGGACGTGCCTGACTTCGCACTCAACTCATTCTGCACAATAACTTGTGAATGATTGCGGATCATCCGTTGAATTCACCATCGATTCACAGAACACCTTATTCGAAGAGATATAGTACGAGATGTCCCATCTGCGGGACACAAGCCTCGCATCTGTTCCTCAGCGTGCCTTCACGCAATCTTCCAAAAAAATCTTTCTGAAGAGTGGTTGGGAAATCTACTCCTCAACCGTTATATAGATGCGGGATGCTGTCAGCCTGCGCTGAGTCAGAGTGTTCGTGAACACTCTGACTATCAAACGGTCATAACCACCACGGCGAACTGTAAGAGATATCTTCGGTCCCTTCCACAAACACTTATCCAGAAAACGATCTTCACGACGAAGATCGTGGGTTGAACAACATATTCACTCATTGGTGGCCTAGCCATCTGTCGGTTTGGCGCGAGAGGAATAATCTGCGCCCAAGCCACAGTGTGTGCCGTAAACCACGGCTGCTATATGTGTGAAAGCTATTCGACATGCATCAACATTTAATTCACCGTGAGACATTGCTGTAACAAAATCGTCGCGATTGCAGAGTAGGATTCGTGCCACCGATGCAGCTCCACGCGCATCTTCCATCAACGGTCACACCAGTTGAGAGCAGAGCCAAACATGCAGCCTACCAGAGAACCGGTGTTTCCAACTGAGGAGTTTGCAAGCGCAGTTCGTCCGCGCTCCAGTGGGGAAAAGGTGGCAACTGTGATTGGGATCAAGCGATGTGCGCAGCATACGGACGAGCAACCGTGTAGCGATGAGCCGATCGAAACCGTGGATGTGGCCCCTATTCCCTTCAGTGCCGATGCGGGCGGCTGGCGCGAGCGGACTCTGTGCCTCTACGACTCGCTCGCACCGCGACTGGCCGGTTATTTGCGCAATCTCGGGCTCAAGAAAGATGAACGGGAAGATGTTCTGCAAGAAGTATTTCTTCGCCTCGCGGGACATCTAAAAAAAGGTAATAACGAGGACAACCTGCACTCCTGGGCGCATCAGGTTGCACACAACCTCGCGATGGATGTACATCGTGCCAACCGGCGCAGTCTCGATGCGATTGAACTGAAATTGGAATCGGCAGACGAGCCCGCTGATCCGAAGCCCAACCCCGAATGGGTCTATCTGCAGAAAGAAAGCTCCAGACGATTGTCTGCCGCGCTTTCGCAACTGACCCGGCAGCAGTTCAACAGCATTCTGCTGCGTATTCGAGGGCTGCGCTATAGGGAGATTGGCGAACACTTGGGAGTCAGCGAGCAGCGCGCCATGCACTTGGTCAAGCGAGGCATGCAGAGATTAAAGGGAGGTAAGTGATTCCTTGATGGGTAGATTCCGCGATATATTTCGGAGGCATTTGTCCGATGGTGACCTGGTCCTGCGGATTACCGGTGACTTGCCCATCCACAAGCGAGCACAGGCCGAGCAGCACTTGAGCGCCTGCTCGCTCTGCACTGCAAGATGCAGAGATTTTGAGAACCTCCTCTGGCAGGTTGCTGTCTCCTGCAGCGACCCGGCCGAGGTCGACAAACTGGAAATCGATATGCTGCGTGTCCGGCTCGTTGCGCGACTGGAACAGATGCCTGATCGTCTGCCGGCAGCAGAACGGGGATGCCCGCGGAAGACGAAACATAGCGTGGGGGGATTGATCCCAATGAATCCGATTCTTGCCGCCGGACTCGTTCTCGCGGTTGCCTCCATCTCCTGCGTGTTCGTCTGGATGCAGCAAACGCGCTCGAACCTCAGTTCGAATGCTCTTCTCATGCAAGCAGCGTACTGGGATCATGGAACGCTGCAGAACAGAGATCCGGGTGTCATCCGCCAGACCGTCAAAATTACAACACCGAAGAAAACACTGCAACGCACCATCTATCGCGATGTGCAAGGCAAACGGATGCCGAGAGAACAACGAATGAGCGACAGTGACAGTGCGGTGCGCAGCAGTCTGCTCACAGCGGAAATCGCCTGGGATGCGCCGCTATCCGCGGCCAGTTATCAGGATTGGCATAACGCGCAGAATGTGCGGGAAGACAATATTCAGCGTATAGCTGGCGATTATTGGGTTTTGACCACCACAACTCCCGAGGGACTAATCGCCGCGCAATCACTTACCGTGCGAGATACAGACTTTCATCCGGTCCGCCGAACCGTTTCTTTTCGCAACAGCGAAACTGTAGAGATCGCGGAACTGGACTATTCTGTTTTGCCGTGGACCCATGAGACCAGCGCCTACTTTCAACCCGATGCACCTCTGCTGACGCTCATGGCTCCAGGGCCGCGGCCCGTAGCGGTTCTGCCTGCGTCACAGCACCCCAGCAAAGACAAATTAGTCGAAGCCGAGCTGAGCGCCCGATTAACGCTTGACCGTCTCCATGCCGACACAGGCGAACAGATCGAAGTGGTCTCAGGGCCCGATGGCGTCGAGGTGCGCGGAATTACAGATACCGAAGCGCGAAAGCACGAACTACAGAAGCAGCTTGACATGTTGCCCAATGTCACCGCATCCATCTCCAGCATTGAAGGGCTCAGAAGCAGACCGCCGCAGGGCAATGAGCCATCAAGCATAAAAGTAGTCGAGATGCAGACACACGTCACTCCTCTTGAGGTCTACTATCTTGCCCACAGACGGGATCTCGCATCCTTCGATAAACTCGCGCGCAATTTACTGAACCGAGCCGATGCCATCAGCCTTGAAAGTCGCGCAATCGACGATCTGCAGAGCAGATTTTCGCTCAACGACGATGCTTCGACTGTGGCTCGTGCGACGCTTTCTGATCTCTTGTTTACGCATAAACACAAACTTTTATCCGCGCTTCAAGACGAAAATCGCCTGCTGGCCAACGCGCAACTCATGGCGCAACCTCTGGGGCAGGACAAGCCCGGTGACAACCACAATCCAGGCCTCTCGTTGTTAGCCGAGCAGAATCTTATCCTGACCCGCGAGCTAACACTCAGCAAAGGCACAAATGGCCGAACAGCCGAAACAATTGCCGCTGATCTGGCCGTATCGATGAACAAGCTCAATCTATGGGCGCATGCCATACAGATTGCACCCCAGTCATCCACGAATCCGGATAAGAAAAGGTAAAGGATTATCAGAAGATCATGCCCTTGAATTCTGATCAGTGCACCGCAGTCCGCCTGCCTCGCCGGTTTTGCATGCCGCCGCATTGGGCCTTCTATTTCATCTCGCTGGTGCTGGTAGCGCTGCTGTCTGGTTGTGGCACAAGCTCTGTAACGCAGGCGGGCGTCATCTCGATTACATATCCCAGCGGCGTAACAGCAGGACAGCTTCCCGTGCTCAGCAGCGCTCTGGTCTCCATGATGCCCCTGAACGACAGCGCCAATCTCGGCGTGGACTGGATGCTGACATGCGGCGGCAATGCGCAGGTTGGCTATGTGACCTCGGGATGCGGAACACTGGCCCCGGCGCACACCGCAAACGGATCAGCGGCAACCTACACAGCTCCTGGAATCATCCCGACAAGTGGCGTAATCACAATCGTCGCCCGGGTGAGCAGCGATCCATCGCAGCAGGCAAGCACCACCATGACCATCATCAATCCGCTGATCTCGGTTGCGCTCTCCACAGCTCCCGCATCTCTGGCCGTGGGCGCAAAAACCATCATCAGCGCGGTGCTCACCAATGACGTGAATTCTCTGGGGGCGCGCTGGACGGCCAATTGCGGAGCCAGTGATTGCGGCTCATTCAATCCCCAGCAGACGCTCAGCGGTGTAACAACAACCTACACCGCGCCAGCCACGGTACCTCCGGGAGGAGGCATAACACTCACCGCAACAGCCATCGGCGACACAACGAATGCAGCCAAGGCAACAAGTCCATCCATCGCAATCGTGCCTCTTACAGTCTCTGTATCTCCGGCCACATTCAGTATCGCAACGTCGACAACCGCAAATATTGTGGCAACTGTCACGAATGACGTAAAAAATTCCGGAGTCACCTGGGACTGTGGCTTCACCGGCTGCGGCAGCTTCAATCCTACAAAAACGGCGAGCGGCAGCCCAACTGCCTACACTGCGCCCTCCATCGTTCCGGCAGCAGGCGCAGTCAAGATCACTGCAACTTCAGTCAACAATGGATCGTCCGCCTCCGCGATGGCAACCGTCACTCAGGCTCCAGTCATCGTCGTCACCATGACGCGCAGCGTCCCGGCCACTCTTGGCGAGGGCAAGAGCGCGACCCTTGAGGCAGCGGTGAGCGGAGATGGAACGAATGCAGGCGTTGACTGGACGGCAAGTTGCGGCAGTACTGTGCCAGGCGCCTGCGGCAGTTTCAATCCCGCGAGTACAAGCAGTGGATCGACTACCATTTATACAGCACCTGCTTCGCTGCCCCCGTCGAATCCGGTGACCATCACGGCAACCTCTCACGCTTACAATCTGAATCCATCTTTGATTGCCAATGCGGCTTCCGGCTCCACAACCATCACAGCGGCAGCGGCCATCGCACTCAATCAGCAACCGCCCGCCAGTCTAACGACCAATGCACAGGCGGTGGTTAGCGCCACGGTAACCAACGACGCGAGTCCTGGTGGCATAAGCTGGTCGGTGAGTTGCAGCAGTACTCTAGCTGGAGCCTGCGGTTATGTGCAGCCTTACCAAACGGCGAACGGCGTGGAGGCAACATACATTGCGCCGCCGATCGATCCCGGCACGTCCGTGCAGATCGTCGCAATGTCTACAGCTTTCCCTGCTCTCACAACGCAGTCGATTCCGGTAACAATTGTTCCTTCGAAGATCCACTCCATTTCATTTGTACCCTTCCTCCCATCGCAACTTGCGCTCGGCGCTTCCGTCACACTCAATGCCGCGGTCAGTAATGACACCTCTCATTCCGGAGTTGACTGGTCAGTCTGCGCTACAGATTGTGGTTTCTTCACCATCAAACCGGCGATTGCCGCCATGGCCGCGGTGCCGCCCAGTGCTGGAGATCCAGGAAGCCCCTACGTGCCTGCCGTACCTGCCGTAACGGCAACCAGCGTGCAAGGCTGGCCGAATAGTCTTCCCATCACCTATACCGCGCCAACAGTGGTGCCGGGTAGCGGAGATATTGTCGTAACAGCTACAGCTACGGCAGACCGGCTAAACAATATCGCCACGCCAGCAACCGCGGTTGCGGCAATGGCTCTTACCTCTGCATCCACGGGCCCGGAGCTGCGTGGCGCGGTTCACGCGGGCACGCAACCGGTTGCAGGAGCATCGGTCTATCTCTATGCGGCCGGCACCAGTGGATATGGTTCGGCATCGACGCTCGTCTACAACCCTTCGAGCACTGCGTTTGCCACGACGGATTCGTCAGGAAATTTCACCATTCCATCCGGATACACGTGCCCTGCCAGCACCAGTCAGGTCTACCTCGTGGCGCTTGGTGGCCAGGCCAGCGCGAGCGGCGCAAATCAGAATCTCGGTCTGATGACGGCGCTCGGAGCTTGCGGAGCCCTGAGTTCAAGCCCCCTGATGATCAACGAAATTACCACGGTGGCCTCAGCGGCTGCGCTTGCCACATTTTCCGCAGATAACGTTCAGACAGGCCAGATGAGTTATCTCTACATAGGTTCTAGTAGTGCAAATGCGACTGTCGGATTAGCCAACGCCTTCGCTTCGGTCAACAATCTGGTGAACATCACCACCGGTCAGCCAAGATTCTGGACATTGGCTGAAAATGCTGCCGTACCTTATGTGCAAATCAACACGCTGGCCGATGCACTCAACGCCTGCGCGATCACCACAGGCGGATCATCCGGTGATAGCACCGCCTGTGGCAACTTGTTCAGCTACGCCAACCCGCTCGGCATGCTGTATCCGGGTTTTGCGCCGACAGACACGCTTCAGGCAGTGTTCGATCTGATGAAGCCACCTTCGCCAAAGGTCAGCAATCTTCTACATCCTGCGTCCGTGTTCACTCTGGCCACAAAGTCGTCGCCCTTCCAGCCCATATTGAGCAAGGCACCGAACAACTGGTCCATTGCCTTGAACTACACCTTTGGCGGTGGTGTCGGCGGGACCGGAACGGCGGCCTCTGGTTCTTCGGCGCTGGCTGTCGACGCGTCTGGCAATCTCTGGATTGCGAACAAAAACATCCACAGCGTGAGCGAATGGAACGGCTTCGGAGCAGCGTACTCACCGAACACATCCGGAACGGTCGCCGGAGGCTTCACTGCCGGCGGCATCTATGCGCCTGCTGCGCTGGCTATCGATCAGAGCGGATACGTGTGGGTCGCCAATGGCAACAGAACACTTACCAGGCTAGACCCTACTGGATCGGCAGACGCGAACAGCCCGTTCAGCGGAGGCGGCCTGGCAGCCGGGTCCAGCATCGCAATCGATGGCGCGAATAACGTATGGATAGCCAACAGCGGCTCGCCTGGCTCACTGTCTCGCTTCAACCAGCGTGGCATTGCCCTATCTCCGGCCGCTGGCTACACGGACAGCATTGCCGATCCCTCCGTGATTGCAATGGATGGAAAGAGTAACGTCTGGGTGTACAACCAGAAGCCTGTCTCTGTCATTACGAACTACGTTGAACTAACCAACACGAGCGGCTCTCTCATGACCGGTATAAGCGGAGGCTACGTTGCCTACAACGGGAGTCCATCGCAGCTAGCCATTGACGCATCGGGCAATCTGTGGACCGTGGCTAACGCCGCATACGGAATTGTGAAGATACCAGCAAACTATCTTGGCGGAGCGCAGGTGAGCAGTTATGACGACGTCTCTTTATCCATCGCCGGCCCGCAGGGCATGGCATTCGACGGCTCCAACAGGCTGTGGTTGGCCGATACGCAGAGCAATGCGAACTATGCCACTCCCAGCCTGCTGCTGGTCGATACGACTCTTTCAACGCCCTCCCGGGCCATCGACTATCCGGATGCCGATCTGGCCGCCGGAGCCGCATCCGTCGCAATCGACAATGCAGGCAATGTATGGATCCTGCTCAACAACAACTCGGTCAAAGAGTACGTCGGCGTGGCAACGCCTGTCGTAACGCCTCTGTCAGTGGGTGTGAAAAGCAACAAATTAGGCGCCAAGCCCTAACACATCATGTGCATTGGTAAGCGATTGAGGAGCGAGATGACTCGACACGAAATGATAATGACACGCAGCTTGAAATCCATTAGCCCGGTCTCACCGCGGACCATGTTGCTTCGTCCAGGTGTTCGCTTCTTTTCAATGCTCATCGATTCAGACACGACAAGTATCATCGGACGGGCTCTGCTTTCGGCCCTGCTGGCAGCAATCATTCTTCCACTTGGCGGATGCGGAGCCAGTTCGCCCAAGGTACAGGTGGCTGCCATCTCCCCAACAGATGTCAATGGAAAACAGCAAGCCGCAATTCAGTCTTTGACAGTCGGCAGCGGAACATATCTCGATACTACGCTGACCAATGACAGAGGCCTTCTGGGCGCTGACTGGACAGTGAGCTGCGGCAGCGCTTTGCCGCCTGGAACTCCACTGCCTCCCGGACAAACCGTTGATACTTCCTGCGGCTACTTCACTCCCGCGCACACCAGCAGCGCACCTGTTCCCCTTTATGCGAGCAGTGCAAACGGCATCGTCACCTATTACACCGCCCCCTCATCGCCTCCTAAGGCTGGCACTGTGACGCTCTACGCCAGTGCAACCGCGGATCACTCGCAGTTCGCCGCTCTCACGTTGGTCATTCAGGGACTTCCTATCTCGGTTGCAATTGTCGCCTCGACTCCTGCACCCTTCACACTCGCACCAAGCGGCACAATGTCGCTTGCTGGCACACTGAGCAACGACTACACGGTTGGCGGTGGATACCTCAACTGGTCGCTGGCCTGCCGGTCGAGCGATTGCGGATCACTCAATTCAACAAAGTCCGCCAGTGGAGCATCTGTCACCTACATTGCGCCGGCCGCGACTCCAGCAGGAAACACCGTCACCGTAACGGCTACATCCGTCACCGACCCGAGCGTATCGAACAGCATCATCATCACAATCGCTTAACACGAGTTTCTGAAAGCGCCCGGTAACACGCACGAGAAGAGTCTCGGGCAAAACACCCAGCAAACGGGGAGAACTCGCCCGGCCTGAATCCAAAACCAGGAGAGATCGGATCGACATGAAGAAGAGATACCTTGTTGTTCTTTCATTGACTCTTAGCATCCTGATGGCTCAGGCGCAAAATCAGACCAAGCGCAGCCGCGTACAACCGAAAGCGCAAGAACAGGTGCTCATCGAGCAACTGAGTGACAAGCTGCGGATTCTCGATCATCTCAGCGAGCAGGTCGACGGCCTCGAGCAGAAGGTGCAGGATCTCAAGCGCCAGCTCGAACAGGCAAATCAGGCTGCCGCAGCCGCGAAGGCCGATGCAGACAGTGCCCGCAAGCAATTGGAAAGCACACAGCAGAACGCGGGAATGAACGAGCATCAGGTTGCAGCCTTACAGAATGCCGTCGCGGAGTTGCGGACCACCTCGACCACGATGGAGGAGACGCAGAAACGAACGCAGAAGGCAATCGAGCATCCCGATTCCTTGCGCTTCAAGGGGATTGAACTCAAACCGGGAGGCTTTCTGGCTGCGGAAACCGTCAGCCGCCAACGTGCCGCCGGCGCTGATGTCAATACCCCCTTCAACAGCATTCCCTTCACGGGCACCACGGCTGGCGTTCTCTCCGAGTTCAACGCCAGTGGCCGTCAATCCCGTATTTCCCTGCTTGCGGAAGGAAAACTCACCAAGTCCACAGTGCGTGGTTATTATGAGGCAGATTTTCTCTCAGCCGGCACAACATCGAACAACAATCAGTCGAACAGCTATACGCTCCGGCAGAGGCAGGTATGGGCGCAAGCCGCGCTCAACAGCGGGTGGACATTGACCGGCGGACAGATGTGGTCGCTTGCGACCGAGTACCGCCACGCACTCGACAACAATGCAGAAGCTATTCCGATGACAATCGATGCCCAATACAACGTGGGCTTCACCTGGGCCCGTCAGTACGGCTTACGCGTGACGAAGAACATCGGTTCCAGGCTCTGGATCGGAGGCGCACTTGAAGAGGCGCAGACGCTGAACATCGGCGGCCACAACCTGCCCACAATCGCTTATCAGGAAGCTGGCGTCAGCGGCGGACTCTATAACTCCACTGCAAACTATAGCTTCAACTACGCTCCCGATCTAGTTGCCAAGGTCGCCTGGGAACCTCGCTTCGGGCACTACGAACTCTTCGCTATCGGACGCTTCTTCCGTGACCGTGTCTTCCCCAACGGACAGCTAGCAAGCGGTGCATCGGCTCTCGGAGCCTATACTTCGAAGGCCGCTGGCGGCGGCCTTGGCGTGAACGCGCGCGTTCCGCTCCTTGCGGGAAAAATCGACCTGAGTGGGCACCTTCTGGCCGGCAATGGCATCGGCCGCTACAGTTCTGCGCAATTGCCCGACGCAACTGCGCACCCCAACGGCTCTCTTGAATTACTCGTCGGTGGTTCGGCGTTGGGCAAAGTCGAATGGCATGCAACGCCGCGCTTCGACCTCTATAGCTACTACGGCGGCGAGTATGCCAAGCGCGCTTTCTATGCGAATGGTCTGTATGTGACAACGGCGGGCGCTACGTACGGCCAGCCCATTCTGGTTGGTTATGGCGCGCCCAACAATGTGGTCAGCGGCTGCTACACAGAAACTCTGCCCAGCAATGGGCTCGCAAGCGGTCCCAGTTCCGCCACATGCCAAGCCGACAATCGCAACATTCAAGAAGGAACACTTGGCTACTGGTTCCGCTTCTACAAGGGGCCGCACGGGACATTCCAGCAAGGCATTCAGTACTCCTATGCTGTGCGCCACACCTGGCAAGGCATCGGTGATGTGATCACTGGCCTTGGCGGTTCTCCGAAAGCAATCGACAACATGTGGTTCACCTCGTTCCGCTATTACCTGCCTCAATAGACCGCTGCGCGCAGCAGATCGAGAACAGAGAGATGAGAGTGAGACGGATGCTTCGACCTTACACACGGCTGCTGCTTACGGCACTGGGAGTGATGCTGCTCGGTAGTATGGCAGGCTTCGCGCAAAGCGGCCAGATCACCGGGCATATTACAGATGAGCAGGGCGCCGCGGTTCCTGATGCCGCCGTTCAGATCGTCAACCACGATAAAGATTTTAAACGCGACACCAAGAGCGACAGCCTTGGCGTATACTCGGCGCCCTATCTTCCCGCTGGCCATTATGAACTGCGCGTGCAGAGAGAAGGCTTTAGTAGCGGCAACCGGGTGGTGCAACTCGGAGCGGGCCAGGCGCTCGTCGTCGATATCCAGATGACCGTCGCCGCCACTACGACCGAAGTGACCGTCGAGGGCGAGACCAGCAATCAGATTGAACTCAGCACAGGATCGCTCTCGACGACACTGTCCAACCAGGAGGTCTCTGCTTACGGGCTCAACGGACGTAATTTTTCGCAGCTCATCACCATGTCGCCTGGCGTCAGCAATCAAAGCAATCAGGATGAAGCCAAGGTGGGCGTTGCCGGCAGTGCGAAATTCAGCGTGAATGGAGGGCGCGTCGAATATAACACCTTCGAGATCGATGGCAGTGATGTACTGAACACCAGCATCAACACCAGCCGCGGACAGGGCCAGCCTCTGATGGTCTATCCCAGCATCGATGCCATCCAGGAACTGAAGGTGGTAACCGGAGACTACAGTGCGCTCTATGGCAAGAGCGCGTCCGGCAGTGTACTGGTCACGACGAAATCCGGCGGACCGCAATTTCATGGAAATCTCTACGGATTCGTTCGCAATGAGATCTTCAATGCGCGCAACTATTTCGACCCCATTCTCTATGGAGCCAATGGGCAGGTTTCAAAGCGCACTCCGCTCTATCGCCGCCAGGACTACGGCGGAACCATTGGTGGCCCGCTCTATATTCCTGGAATCTACAACAAGAAAAAAGACAAAACTTTCTTCTTCTTTTCCGAGGAATTGCGTCTAGAGAAAACGCCGGTCGACTACAACCAGGCAGTGCCCACATCGGCCCAGCGCGGCGAAGACATCCAGAATCTTGGGCAAGGAAACTTCACCGGTGTTGGTGATTTTACCGATGTCTGTCCAAAGGTTCCTTATGGCGGCAACAGCGCCGCTCCGTTTGCGATCAGAGATTATCCTGACTGCCCGCGCGTGCCCGTCGCCAATCAGACCGGAATCTATCAGGCCGCACGAGAGGTTTCCGTTGGCTATCTCAGCCGGGCCATCCTGAACAGCAACATAATTCCTGAAGCGAATTCTGTGACTGGCTGCAATACGACCAACCCCACAGCGCTTGCGCGCTGTTATATCGCGGCGGTTTCTCCTCCGACATACTGGCGTGAAGAGCTGTTCCGTATCGACCACATGCTCACGCCAACCGAACTGCTTTCCTTCCGCTATATCCACGATGCGTGGGATACAACTTCGCTCACGCCTCAATGGGGAATCGTGCAGAACAGCTTCCCTACCGTTGAGAATCGTTTTGTCGGCCCAGGACTCGATCTGGTCGCCAGTCTGGCGTCGACACTGCCACACGGCATCCTGAACCGACTGGCACTCAGTTATGCTGTTCAGCACATCTCGCTTCGTCCGCAGCCTGGTCCTGGAGTAACTTCCCTCAAGCGGCCCGCGATTCTGGGCAATTCCACAGACCTGCCTGCCTGCAGTACAGCCAGCGGAAATGGGCAAACTATTTCGCAATGCCCGATGGGCTATATCTTCAGCAACGGCTTTAACGGCGACCGAATGCCCGGGCTCGAATTCCAAGGAACGAACGGCGCCTATGGCGGCCATGGTTTCTCCGTCGACACAGGATACGCTCCCTGGGATCAGGCCAATCCCACGTACGCCGTGCGCGACGATCTCAGCCGCACATGGAAACGGCACAATCTTCAAGCCGGTTTTGAAGCCACATACGTGCAACAAAACGAGCTCAGCGCTGTGACAGGCGCTAACTCCGGCGACCTGCAAGGGATTCTGGCTTTCAGTAATCAACAGTCGCGCTACAGCTCCGGGAACGCCTTCGCTGACTTTCTCACCGGCCCCAGTACAACGGCTTACAACGGAACAGGAATCAATACCGCGATCAAGAGCTACACACAAGACAGCGGGCAAAAGAAGTACTACAACCGCTACCGCTCTGCTGACCTTTATCTTCAAGACGATTTCCGCGTTACGTCGCGGCTGACCTTGAATCTTGGACTTCGTGTAAGCTTGTTCGGAACCTGGTATAACGCCGAATCCACGGCCTACAATTGGCGACCGGAAGCCTTTGACAAGTCTCTTGGCGCGTCCGTATCGATTGACAGCAATAATGGCTACCTGCTCGACAATACGAGTGGATCTCCAGTTCCTCTCAATCTCCTCAAGCTGGATTCGAGAATTACCAATGGCCTCGTGCAGTGCGGCAAGCTAGGCGTACCCAACAGTTGCATGCAGAGCAGCGTATTGCATACCGCACCGCGCTTTGGATTTGCCTGGGACCTGTTTGGCGATGGCAGAACCGCAATACGTGGCGGATACGGATTGTTCTGGGAACATGGAACCGGCTTCGAGGCAAACGTTGGCTCCTTAATCGGAAGCGCTCCACTGGTTCTGAGCGAGACCCAATCGAATCCCGGTGGCCCCGTATATCAGGGCACAACACTGGTGCAGGGCGGCTACAACACTATCGGATTTTCCTGTCAGGCAGGCGCGGCTCAATGCGGCAACGCTGTTTCTGTAGGCAGCGCGAGCTTTCCACTGAATGTAACTTCCATTCCAACCAAGGCAACTTATCCATATATCCAGCAGTGGAGCCTCAGCCTGCAGCGAGAAATCAAAAAGAGCTTGATCGCACAACTCGCCTACGTCGGCACGAAGGGAACCCATCTGACGGCCGTGCGGGATCTTAATCAGCTTGAGCCTCTCGCGGCCGGGCTCAATCCCTTCGCTACCGGTCAGCCGATCACCGCTGCGGTATGCAACTCAGGCGCCAGCAGCGCCTATAACTACACCTTCTATCCATCGGCGGGAACCAACGCCGCGGGGAAAAGCGTGACCGGTCCCGGAATCGGCCCCACCTCTCCGGGATGGATCAACATGGTCATTGCCTGCACAGGCAATCCCGGCTTTGTTGGTGGCAGCGGTGGCACAACGCCGTTTGGAACAAGTGCCGACTCCTTCCGTGCTTACAAAGGTTTCAGCAACATCGTCTCCGTCGAAAATGTCGCCACTTCGTCCTACCACGCGCTGCAAAGCACACTGCGCGAAGTGACGGGGCCGGTCACGATCGGCGTTGCCTACACCTACAGCCATTCGGTTGACGACTCTTCCGACCGTTCCAGCGCCAACTTCACCAACTCACTCGACATCCGCTCCAATCGCGGCAGTTCGGATTTCGATCAGAGACACATGCTTAACATCAACTACGTCTATACGCTCCCGCTGCCGCGCTGGTTGGATGGTTTCGCCGATCTGCTGGGCGGAGATGAACCGGCCGACGGCGTACATGCCGGAAAGCCGCAGCAATCTGGCCATCGGTTGCTCAACCGGCTGTTGAACAACTGGCAGATCGCAGGTATCACCACTTGGCAGACGGGCACACCATTCAGCGTCATCAATGGCGGCGGCTCTGACGGTACTGGAACCGCCGACAATGCTGGCGTTGGCAATGGGCTTGGCGTGGGCTCCTATGCCGACATCTTGCCCGGCACCGACGCTCACGGTCAAAAGCCGGCGGTTGCCAATGGTGGGCAAAATATCGGCCCACTGCTTCTGAATCCAGGCGCATTTACAGCCCCGCGTGGACTGTCATTTGGCAACTCGGGCCGCAACTATCTCCGCAATCCGTCCCGCATCAACTTCAACGTTTCCATGCTGAAGCACTTCAAAATGTTTCAGGAGAAGGCCGACGTTGAATTTCGCGTCGAGGCTTTCAACGTTTTCAATCACACGCAATTTCGAATCTATGACCCCAGTCATCCCGGCAACACCGGCAACAACGTGATCAATTGCTATGGCGACATAACGACCGGCTATTCTGCCGGAGCTTCGGGATGCCTTACCGGAAATTCATTTTTACATCCGGTCGATGCGCACGATCCCCGCATTCTGCAGTTCGCGCTCAAGCTGGGCTTTTAGGAGAGTTCGCATGACGATTGCAAAACATCGCTCATTGGCATTGAAAACAGCATCTTTGCCGGCGCGGTGCATGGCGGCGGCCCTGGCGCTGGCCGGAGTCTTGAATGGCTGCAGCAGTTCGGCGCACATTCCAACTGCGGCTGCAAGTGGGCCGCAGCTTTACATGAGCCCCTCGGTGTACGGCGGGACCGGCAGCGCCACAGCAACCCAGGCCAGCTACTCGATTGATAACACCACCCAGCCTCCAGTATTTGCCCAGAGCACCTATGCATTCAGCGACACGCAGGCTGGCGCGCAAATCCAGTATTCGGGCCAGACAGCAACACTCGCCCGCGGCCTGCGGCAACTAGAGCTGACGTACGCTTGTGGCACGCGCACCGTGAATGGATGCAACGGCGTCACCTACAGTCCGCCACAGGCAAACGGCTGGATGTTCGCATGGGCAGACCAGAGCGCAGGGCTTCTCCAGTTGTCCGGACAGCCCTTTGTTCCCTTGCTTCCCGCCGTAGCCTGCCCATCGATGAAGACTGCGCAAACGTTTCTGTACATCACCCTTCCGGCGCCACTGATCAACTCAGGCACGGGCCCGCTAACCTGGAACCCGCAATTGGAGACGGCCTACGGCAGCGCTGACATCAGCGCCAGCGGAAGCACCGTCACCTTCGCAAATATTAATCAATCGCTGCTGGGCGGAGGTACTCCCTCCGTCGCGCCTGCGAGCAGCATCACAGGCGCATGTTCTTCAACCGTGTACGGAAACACCGTGGCGGTTCCCGCTAATCCCGCAGTCACCAGCACCGGCACCAGCAGTACGGTGGTCACCGAGCCACAGGCGATCCTCGGCATTGGCCCTTCTGGTCTTCTGGTTGAAGATAACGGCGGCTCAAAGATCAGCAGCAAACCTTACTACGAAAATTCGCTCGGCGCAGGCACAGGCGCAATCGGGCTGCCCAAGCCTTCAGCGGCCGTCAGCATCGGTTCGCTGGTAAGCGCGCAGTACATGGGTTTCTTTTATGGCAGCGGCATGGCCGGTTCGACGGCGAACTGGTCTTCATCGCCGGCCTCGTTCGGATTTTCCAATCTGCCGTCAGCCTGCGCCACAGTCGCCACGCAGACTTCCACCATCTTATACGGCGGAGACTTCACAGCCAATAATCCGGCCGCACCCGCCGTGCAGGCGAACGGCGGCTTCGGCAACTGCAATTTCGCCATCGACCTTGGCGCGCAGGATACAAAAACCTTCGGCCTGTTTCCTTCGGCGATCATTCACGTCGGCTCATCTTTCTCCGCGAATACAACCGGAAAGAACTATTCATTTTCTGCCGTCGCAATCGCCGGCCAGCTAACCAACGGCAAGTTCGCGATCTTTGTCCTCGGAAAAGACATGACAGGATCACCCAATCAGGCGTGGGGCATCTACTTACTGCAATCCAATTGAAGCATACGCGGAGCCTCACAAGATTTCATAGCCACGGAAACGGATCGAGGGATCGGTTTTCAGGCTAGCTGCTTGAACATCAGCGCTAGTTCAACTCTTGAAAGGATACGGAACCATGTATGTACCTAGCTTGGCAAGCAGCGCCAGCTTTGCCTCCCAGAGCCGGCGAAAACCAGAGCTGAACGGCCTTGGCGCGATGGCTGCGCTGCTTGCTGCACTGCTTCTGATCAGTGGCTGCACCGCGAGTTCAAAAAACACAACGCCTACGCCCACATTTACGCCGCCAGCAAATACTTATTCGAGCGCGCAAAACGTGACCGTGGCCGGCACTGCGCAGGACACAGTACTCTACTGCACCAACGACGGCAGCACGCCTACATCCGCGTCGCCGCAGTGCACGAATCCCATCAAGGTTTCGCAGAGCCAGACCATTAAAGCCATCGCAATCGCGCCAGGCATGGAGCCAAGTGCCGTTGCCATTGCAGCCTACACCATCGGCGCATCGGCCGTAAGGCCTACGGTAACGGCTATCGGCCCGGCCACCGGATCCTCTGCCGGCGGAACTGGCGTAACGATTGTGGGAACCAACTTTACCGGCGTCACCGCCGTGAACTTCGGCACGCTGCAGGCTGCGAGTTTTGTTGTGAACTCCGCGACTAGCCTCACTGCCGTTTCGCCGGCTGGTTCAGGCGCAGTACACGTCACGGTGACATCCACTACAGGTACCAGCAGCACCACGTCTGCGGACCTGTTTACCTATGGCACAGCCCCGGTGCTCACCGGCTTTTCACCGGCATCGGCTATCGTCGGCAGCGCCGGATTTACGCTTACAGTCAACGGCAGCAACTTCACCTCAGATGCCGTTGTGAAATGGAACAGTTCAACTCTGACGACGGCCTTTGTCAGTTCAACACAGCTCTCGGCCACGGTTCCGGCCAGTCTGCTCGCCGCCGCAGCCAGTGCCACCGTCACCGTCACCGAATCCGGCGGCATCTCTTCCGGCATGGCCTTTGCCATTAACGCAGCCGCACCTGCCATCACCGGCATCAGCCCTGCGCAAGGCACCTCTGCGGGCGGAACAACTGTGACCATCAGTGGAACCAACTTCGCAGCAGTTTCAGGAGTCAGGTTCGGCGCCGTGTCGGCGGCCAGCTTCACCGTCAACTCTCCAACCAGCATCACGGCTGTCGCCCCGCCGGGCAGCGCGGGCACAGTCGATATTCAGATCGTCACGCCGAGCGGCGCCACTACGCCCGCCAGCAGTGATCAGTTCCTCTACCTGGCGCCGCCCGCCATCACCGTCATCAGCCCGGCAACGGGAAGCAGCGGAGGCGGCACCACAGTCAATATCAATGGTCTGAACCTCGCGGGCGCGACATCGGTCAGTTTTGGTGCAACAGCATCGGCTGGCTTCACCGTCAACTCTCCAACCAGCATAACCGCGGTCTCTCCTCCTGGCAGCGCCGGCACGGTGGACGTTCGCGTTGTCACTGCCGGAGGCACAAGTTCCATTAGTGGTGCGGATCAGTTTATCTATGTCATTCCACTTCCAACCGTAACCGGTCTCAACATCGCAGCCGGTCGAATCGCCGGCGGCACTACGGTAAACATCACCGGAACAAATTTCACTGGAGCCACTGCGGTCAACTTCGGCAGCACACCGGCGGCAAGCTTCCTGGTCAACTCAGCCACCAGCATCACAGCGGTATCCCCGGCAGGCAGCGCAGGAGCCGTCGATGTCACAGTGGTCACGCAATACGGCACCAGCGCGATCAGCTCCGCGGATCAGTTCACCTTCTCCTCCAAGCCGATCATTACCAGCGTAAGCCCATCCGCCGGACCTGTAGCGGGTGCAACCGCGGTCACCATTCAGGGCGCCAACTTCAGCGGAGCCACTGCGGTCAACTTCAGCAGCGTGCAGGCCACCAATGTTTCCATCAGCGCCGATGGATCCAGCATTACCGCAACCTCTCCGCCAGGCAACGCCGGCACGGTTGACATTACCGTCGTCGCCAGCGGCGGATCCAACACCCTCAGCACAGCAGACCAGTTTACCTATGCGCCCGTGCCCACCGTCAGCGGCGTACTGCCTGCACAAGGATCGACGCAAGGCGGAACAGCAGTCAGCATCACCGGAACGAATTTCCACGGTACGGGCTACACCGTCACAGCAGTGAGCTTCGGGGGTGTTCCGGCCACAGGCTTCACCATCAATTCCGCAACCAGCATCACGGCCACCTCTCCGGCAGGCAGCGCAGGCGTGGCGCATGTCGTTGTGGCCACCGAAGGCGGTGCAAGCACGAGCAGCGCGGCGGACCAGTTTACGTATGTGACGCCCCCAGCGGTGAGCAGCATCTCTCCTGCATACGGACAAGTAACCGGCGGCACCTCCGTGACGATCACGGGGACAGGATTCAGCGGAGCCACCGCCGTCAACTTCGGCACCATGGCGGGCACCATTGTTTCCGTCAGTACCGATGGCACCAGCCTCGTGGCCACCTCTCCGGCGGGCAGCGCAGGCGGTGTGCATATCACGGTGGTCACACCCTTCGCTACCAGTGCAACAAGCTCGGCAGACCAGTTTACCTACGAGCCCGTCCTCAGCGGCACGGTTGGCAGCGGTGCGGGCACGTCGTTTGCGGCCATCGCCGGCGCAGAGATTCAGCTCTACGCGGCCGGAACCACAGGCTATGGCGCGGGAACTAGCGGGCCCACACTCATCAATACAGAGCCGGCAACCGTTATCACCGACGCCAGCGGCAACTTCTCGCTGATGTACACCTGCCCGCAGACTGCCGGCGGCGATCAGATATACTTGGTTGCCACCGGGCCTGAAACCGGGTCTCCCGTTGTGTTGATGACAGCTCTAGGCACATGCGGAAGCTTGAACACAGCGCTCTCGGTCACAATCAATGAAGCAACCACCGTGGCTTCTGCCTACAGTCTCGCGCAGTTCGCTAGTCTTGGCACCCACGGCATTCTGATCGGCGCACCTGCCGATACATCTACGGGATCCAAGTGCAATGCCACAGATAACTGGCAAAGCACCGGCGCATCCACCTGCAACTACATCGGTCTGAAGAACGCCTTTGCCACAGTCCAGAATCTTGTGGATATCGCCAGCGGCGCGGCCTGCGTCACCACACCCGCCTACTCGACCACTCACAGTTGCCTGGCCACAACCGGTGCAACACCGGTCTACAACATCAGCTACGCACCGCAGGCTCGTGTCAATTCGCTGGCCAATGTCCTGGCTGGCTGCGCAAGTCCCTCCGCAGGCGCTTCGGGTTGCAGCACTCTGTTCACCAACACCACCGTCGGCTCAACCGTGCCGGCCGACACCTTGCAGGCAGCGCTCAACATCGCCTTGCACCCGGCCAGCAATACCAGCCAGATTGCGGGGCTGGTCACAGCCACACCCTTCACGCCGGTCATCGGCGCCTCTGACGCCAGCGCTCTCAGGGACTGGACCCTGGCGCTGGTTTATGCTGGCGCGGGCCTTGGCCGAAGTGCAGCGGTCCCAGTGGCTCTGGCGATTGATGCTTCTGGCAACCCATGGCTGGCAATCGAAAACTCGTATTTCGTCCAATACGGCGGCGCCTCCTCCGATGCGGGCATGATCGCGGTCTTCAATAACCAGGGAGGCCCTATCTCGCCTGCTTCCACAGTCTCGTCTCCGGGTGGTTTCCGAACCGGCATCTCTAACCCTCAGGCGCTCGCGTTCGACCAGAACGGGTACGCATGGATCGGCAACTATCCCAGCGCTACCACCATCGCGCCCGGAAATCCGGGCAGCCTCACCGTGATGGACATCAGTGGCAGTGCCCAATTCGGTACCGGGACAACGCCGTTCACCAACTCGCTGCTGCTCACACCCAACCCCTATGGCATTGCCGTGGATGCCAACAACACGGTCTGGGTCTCTTCCAACACCGGCACCAGTCAATCCCCGAACTGCTCCAATACTTCGAGCATCTCCGGCGGCAGCATCCTTCCGCTCGCCGCGTCGGCCAGCACGGGCATTTCCATCAACGGCAACGCGGTCGACACCTATAACGACCAAAGCAGTTGCCCAACCTACCTTGCCATCGACCGGAACAACAACCTCTGGACCTACGATAACGGCCTGACCAGCAAAAACGATCCATACGCCAAGTCGCTGCAGATCTTCAGCGCAGGCGGCACATCCGTGGCCGGGCCGTATAACCATGTCAATCTCGGCTATCAGAATCTTGCAATCGGCAGCAACGGCAAGGGCTGGATCTTCGAGGCCAACACCAACACCGATGCTACGATCGATGTGATCTCTTCTTCCGAGATCAGCAGCAACAACTCGAATCCCGCCAGTCAGCTCTTCCAGAACAACTTCTCCAATAGTTACTCATGGTATGGAGAATCCGCTCCGTTGGTACTCGATGGAGCAAATCAGGCATGGATGGTTTCTGAAAACCAGAACAACTACAATTCTGCATTTCACAAATTCCTCTTCGAGACCAATAGCAGCAATACCGGCTATCTGTCGCCCATGGATACCGACAACACGCCATGGGGCTTCTCGGGGTGGGATGCAAACAGCGGCACGCCCAATCCTATCCCGAACAACGCCCCCCTTCTAGCCCTGGACAGCTCCGGCAATGTCTGGCTGTCCGGTTTCGTCTCTACGTCAACAACCTCATCCGTCCTGTCGGAGTTCGTCGGCATCGGCGTACCCGTTCAAACACCAACGGTCTCCGCGATCACCGGCAACAACACTCCCGGCACGCGGCCCTAGCGGTGAAGTCACAAAATGCAGCGCGGCAATTCGCAAGCCAAAAGGCAACTCCACCAACGGGCGCTGTCCCTTCACCGGGACAGCGCCTGTGGCGCGTCAGGACGCATCGCTCTACTTGATGAATGTTTCTTGACCCCTCGATGAATTCACTCCACACCCAGTTGGGAATCACAGCACACCGCCCGTTATACCCATAGAAGGCCGCCAGGAGTACGAACGCATTGGAAGATCAAACCGCGGTGCCTGCACCCACCTCCTCCGCGGCGGTCCAGCGCGGGTTGCACGGCATCTCGACCAACCGAATCGAAACGGAGTAAACATGCGACTGATGACGAAGCTCTTCGGAATCACCTTGGCGCTGACCGCGGCCACGGCCACGGTTTCCGCCCACGCGCAAACCGTTCTTTTCAACGCGATTGGTTCCTCTGCCCAGTTTCTTGAAGCCGGCCTGGCCGCGGGAACTTCCAGCTCCGGCTCGCCTGCTGGTCTGGGCGCCACCTGCGTCTGGAGCCAAAAGAGCTCCAGCGCCGGCGCCATTCAGGCCACAGACCCCACAACCGCACAGGCTGAATCCGGCAACGCCTGGATTGCCTGGACGCCAAACGGCGGAACCTGCGCCGCCCCCACATCGGGCTTCAAGATCTACGCCTATCTGCAGACCGACTCGACAGTCGGCGTTCGCTGCTACTTCAACGGCTGCAAAATCGGCGCGTCCGGCAGCCCGGTGGGCACCGCGCCCGATGGCCTGATCTTCGGAATCAGCGGCGAAGTTTCTCTGCCCTCCACCGTCTGGTCGGCTCTCAGCAATCTTGCTGTCAACGTCGCGGCCACCGACATCCGCCCCGAAGACGCGGCCTTCGCCACGCTGCGCGCTACCACCACCTGCGGCAGCGCCATCGCCAGCTCCAACTATCTCGGCCTCGGCTACACATCCGGTGGCACGCCGATCTCGAGCGAATACAGCGGCAGCACCTTCCACGTCACCAGCATTCCGTCGTTCGGCTCCACCAGCTCGTTCAGCGTCACTCCGGTCGGCGCCGCGCCGATCATGGTCTTCGTGAACCCCTCCAACGCCAACGGCTTCGGCACGACTTCGTTTAACAACATCTCGCGCGCCGATCTGGCCAAATTCCTCGACGGCTCCTACGGCAAAACCAACGACGGCAGCACCGGCATCACCGGCAGCTACGCCACCACCGTTCTCATCCGCGAGCCGCTCTCCGGTACCTACAACACCATGGAATTCGCGGTGCCTAACACCACCACCCGCTACACCTCGCAGGACGTCGGCCTCAACCAGTCCGCCACGCAGCAGAACTGCCCGGTGCAGAATCCGCTCAACAAGCAGAGCGACGACAACACCAGCGCCTATCGCAATCGCGTCATCGGCACCGGCCAGATGGTGAGTGTCGCCCTCAACCTGACCAACCCGCTCAACACCAGCACGCCGCAGACCCAGGATACGCTCGCTTATGCCTTCTGGAGCGTGGCCAACTTCTCGGCGGCCACATCCACCAACGCCAAGTACCTCAAGGTGGACGGCGTTGATCCGATCGAAAGCGCCTACGCCACCGGTGGCGTGATCCCCACCGGCAGCAGCCTCAGCACCAATGTCACCTTCACCCACATCAACGATGGAACCTATCCGATCTGGTCGCTGCTCCGCCTGGTAGCCGCATCGCCAGCCCCCGCCGCGGTCGCAAAGATGGCCCTCATCGAACAGAACTTCGTGCCCTCCAGTTCGCGGCCGGACTTTGTTCCCTATAACAGCCTCACCGTGCTGCATTCGCACTTCACGCCTCCGGGCATCAGCTATCCCTCTGGCTCCACGCCCGCCAACGGTGCCTCCGGATGCACGCCCGAAGCCGGCGGCGATGTGGGTGGCGTCATTCTCGCCTCCACCTCCTGCACGACGAACTCGCGCATGTAATAGACACATCGCTTTCTACAGAGAAAGGGTAAAGTCCTGTCATCACGCGGGGCTTTACCTGCTTCTCTGCCGCCGCTGCGATGCATGCAAATCATCAGCAACGCCCAACCATCTACGTACACATCATCCACGCACACATCGCGAGGTAGATCCATGAACCGTTATTTTCTGCTGGCTACATCGATGGTTTTCATGCTGGCTGTCTCGTCTTCAGCGCAGGCTCCACTGACTTCCCATCCACCTGAGAACAACAGTGGCAGCACCGCAAAGGAAGACTGGACCGTGCTTTCGCTCGGTCAGAGCGGAATCAACACGCATGACAACTCCGGCACCGTGTTTGGAAAATCGGAACAGCCCGGATTTACCAGCGAATCCATACGCGTCGAGTGGCGTTCCGGCGATCCCATCGATCTCTATGTCGTGCGTCCGGTCGGGGTCGCAAAACCGCCCGTCATTTTGTACCTCTACGACTACGTCTCCGACACTGACCGATTCCGCAACGAGGCCTGGTGCCAAAGAGTCACAGAGCATGGCTTCGCGGCCGTGGGTTTCGTCTCCGCTCTGACAGGGCACCGCTATCATGGCAGGCCCATGCGCGAATGGTTTGTCAGTGAGCTGCAGGAGGCGCTTGGATCGTCAGCGCACGACGTACAGATGATCATCAATTATCTCGCCACGCGAGATGATCTAGACACTACCAGACTCGGCATGTTCGGTGAGAACTCCGGTGCAACCATCGCCATCCTTGCCGCAGCAGCCGATCCAAGAATCAAGTTCGTCGATGCCATTAACCCTTGGGGCGACTGGCCGCATTGGCTTCTTGCGTCGCATGTCGTTCCCGAACAGGAGAGAGACACCTATCTGAAGCCCGAGTTTCTCCGCAAAGTCACCACGCTCGATCCGGTCGCGTATCTTCCGGCCTTCGCGCCGGACCGCATCCGGATTGAGCAGGTAGCGAATGATCCGATGACGCCGGCCAATGTGCAGGCCAGGATCGAGGCAGCCGCGCCTGCATCAAGCGTCATTGCGCATTATCCGGATGTACAGGCTCTGGTGCGCGTCTGGGGGACCGGCAACTGGTGGCTCAAGGAGAAACTGCAACCCTCTGGCGCATCCATGACAGCGGCTGCACTGCATCCTGTCGCGCCATAAGAGCGCAGCATCCAGTCATCAGCCGCGGCCAACAGGCCGTCACTGCTCGGATCTGAACGATCGCGGCACTCACGCGCATGCTTCTTTGCATAGCTCAGAAGTGTGCATCCGATCAATCGCAGCACTCAGTGAATCTCTCATCATTCCCTGATGAATTCATGTCGTGGGTAGTTGGGAATCACAACGTACTGACCGTTATGTAAGCAGACGGGCCGAAGGAAGTAGGCGTGCTGCTGGCCATTTGAACCGGGGTGCATACACCTGCCTCCTTCGGCGGATTCCCGGCACACGATGTAGCACACCTCAGCCAAGAGTTCGATCAGGCCGATGGCAACAGCAACCAACAAGCGCTCTGATCGATGTATCCACCGCAAGTGATACGAACTGATCCAGACTTGGAGGCTTTCGCGTCCGTTGCGTGCCCTCCCCCGTTTTCCCAACTCGCTGTCGTTATCCAATGAACGAGGAGAGATTCTATGACTGCTTGGGTTCGCTCTGTAGTGGCAACAGCATCCATTTCCGTGATGGCTCTTCTTGCACCGGCTGCATATAGCTTGAATCACGGGCCGCGCAACCTAGTCGAAAACGGCGACTTCTCCGCGAACGGCGGAAGTCTCGCTGGCTGGACCTATAACCAGAACCTCGATAACTACTATTGGCAAGCTGCTACTGTTGGAACCACCGATTCGGCTTCCAACGGCTGCTTCGGCACCACGTGCATCACGGGAACCGAAGAACAGCAGAATTACCTTTACCAGACGATTGGTACGATTCCAGGAAAACTCTACGAACTGAGCTTCAGCTACGATGCCGGAAGTGGCGGCATGAACGAACTGAAGGTGCTCGTGGGCCAGAAAACCGCCAAGGATATTGTCAACGCGACTCAGGGTGCAAACACTTATACCGTTCGCTTCATTGCCCACGGTTTCGATACAAAGCTCAATTTCCTCGGCCGTCAGGACGCCGCATTCTCCTTCCTGACCAACATCAGCGTCACGCGCGTCCACAGGGCTGAGGACCTCGATGACGACAGCGACTAATCACTTCTTTCTGTGAACGGCGGCATAAAGAAGGATTCTCTCAACTGCCGACATGTCCTCTGCCGTTGTAAATTCTCTCAAGAGTCATGGTCGCATACCATGACTCTTCTTCTTTTCAGAATCCTTTTGCAATGCCCTCTGAATCCTTGCCTGAAATCAATCCCATCGAATGCACAAAAGGACCAATCCAAGTAATCCAAGGACGTCAGGTTCACAAGCTGCATCTGACCTGCACCAACGCCAAGTCCGGTAAATAGTACGCCTGCAACTCTGAGCCGAAAACCAAAAATATTGACGCAACCCAGCAGATACCCGAATTCCACGACAAGGGAACATGTCAGCAACGGCGCGTTTTGAATCAAGGTCATGTAGTGCTCTCGTTGGGATTTGGAGATTTTTAAAACCCATATGCGGCTATGGGACGATCCGTCTCGCATACGACACACTTTTTCACATGCACCCGTCCAGAAGTAACGTCTGTGATCTTGAGGTTCAGCTCGTCAAAAAAAGTACTGGACCAAATTTTCTGCGGGGGATTCAACTCGGTGAATGGCGGAAGGTCATTGATCATCTGAGATCGAGATAATCTATAACAGGCTGCACCGAAGATTTGAACATCTTGAAATCGAGAAGTAGCCCATTGTCCTGCAATTCATTTCCGGAAAGAGTTACCCGGACAAGCCAGTTCTCTGGATCATAGTCCACATCCACAAAGGGGATTCCAAGTTGATTAGCAAGACGCTTGTTTTCTCTCTTACGCAGTTCATATTCGCCTCGCGGATGGATGTTGGAGTTATAAAAGAGGACCGTGAAATCCAGACTGGAGGCCTGCAGGCCCTCCATGATTCACCGCTACATGGCGCGCAGCAGGAATGAAGCAACACTTTGGTCAGTCCATTCGGCGGTAAGAGAACGCCTCGCTGATATTTTGCGAACTGCATTTCTATCCCCTGTTCGACTGGTGCAACTTGGCAAGTTGAACGAAGGCCTGAAGGTAGTCAATGCCCGCGTCAGCTTCTCTGTATCCCAGGTGAATTTGCTTGGCGATGCCGTCTGGCCCCAACCTGACTGGCGCGACATCGAAGCGTGCGGCCTCTTCTTCAACGAGCCAGCGTGGCAGTGCTCCCACGCCACGGCCACTCGCAATCATTTGCAGCATGATATCCGTGGTCTCAATGAGTTTGTGGCGTTTGGGGCTAGCACCAGCAGGCGTAAGGAACTTTGTATAAATGTCGAGCCGGTCGATGGAAATCGGATACGTGATCAGGATTTGATCGGAAAGTTGTTGAGGCGAAATCCACTCCTCCTTGCAGAATGGATGCTCCAGACCGACGACCAAGACTTGCTCGTAATCGAAGACGGGCTCGAACACCAGTCCAGCCTTGAACAGCGGATCAGGTGTAACCAGCATGTCGATTTCATGACCGAAGAGTGCGCCGATGCCTCCGAATTGAAATTTCTGAATCACATCGACATCGACACGCGGCCAGGATGCCAGATAAGGCGGTACAACTTGAAGCAACCACTGATAGCAGGGATTGCACTCCATTCCGAAGCGCAATGAGCCTCGTTCTCCCTGAGCAAACTGCTTGAGCTGTGTCTCTGCAAACTCGAACTGCGATAGAACCCGGTCGGCAACGGCTAGCAGATATTCCCCTGCCTGGGTTGGGCGCAGGCTGCGTCCCTCCCGATACCAGATGGGTATACCAAGTTGGTCTTCCAACTTGCGAACAGTATGGCTCAATGCTGATTGCGTAAGATGAAGTTCGCCTGCGGCCGCTGTGAGGGACCCCTTCTGATCCACAGCTCGAACAATCTCCAGGTGGACACGGTCCAGTACAGCCATGAAGCTCTCCATGAATAAAAGTAATCGATTTATGAAATATTACCATTTGCGTTCATGAATAAAGCTCCCTACGATAAAACAAATTTCGTTTCTGCAGGATGCACATTCATGGTGACTACCCACAATCTCGGCTTCCCCCGCATTGGCGCCAAGCGCGAACTGAAGTTTGCTCAGGAGTCCTACTGGAAAGGGCAAATTGCTCTTGCTGATCTCAAGGCTAAAGGGGCTGAGTTGCGCCAGCGCCATTGGCAGGATCAGTCCATCCTCGATCTGGTGCCGGTGGGCGACTTCTCGTTTTACGACCAGGTCCTGGATATGAGTTTTGCGCTGGACAACCTTCCCGAGCGAATTCGCAATTACGGCGGCGATCCACTCGATAACTACTTCCGCATCGCTCGTGGCCGCACAGCCCAGTCTGCTGGCTTTCATCCCCATGGCACAGGTTCAGTTGCCGCTGGCGAAATGACCAAGTGGTTCGATACCAACTACCACTACATTGTGCCTGAATTCACAGCGCAGACCGAATTCAAGTTGGATGCCAGCCGCCTGCTCGAACAATTGGAGGAAGCCTACGCACAAGGCACAAAGGCAAAGCCTGTCATTATCGGACCGGTCACCTATCTGGGGCTTGGCAAAGCGAAGGACAGTTCAGATCGCCTGGCGCTTTTGCCGCGCTTGTTGCCGGTTTACGCGGCACTGTTGCAGGAGTTTGCAAAAGCTGGAGTCGAATGGGTGCAGGTCGATGAGCCTTTGCTGGTCACCGAACTCAGCGCCGAGTGGCAGCAGGCCTTCCACACTGCGTATGAACATCTGCAGGGCAGCCAGGTAAAGCTCTTGGTTGCCTCATACTTTGGCCAGTTACTTGAGAATCGCGATCTGGCCACCAGTCTGCCAGTTGCGGGTTTGCATGTAGATGCAATCTATGGCCGTGAAGATGTGCTGCCGATCCTCGAACGGCTTGCGGACGACAAGGTTCTGTCGCTGGGCGTGGTGAATGGCCGCAACATCTGGAAGACCGATCTGCATGAGACGCTTATCTGGCTAGAGCCGATTGCAAAGCGGCTTTGTGATCGCCTCTGGATTGCGCCGTCGTGCTCGCTGCTGCATATTCCGGTAAGTCTGGAGAGCGAACAGAAACTGGACACAGAAATCAAATCGTGGCTGGCTTTTGCGGTTGAAAAGCTGCAGGAGATTGCTGTTCTTGCAAAAGCTCTGAATCAGGGCCGCGAGGTTGTGCAAGACGAGTTGGCCGAGAATCAAGCAGCGATTCTGTCGCGCCGCCAGTCGCCGCGAGTCAACAAGCCCGCGGTGAAGACCGCGTTGGCTGGTGTAAATGCGGGGTTGGGCAAGCGCAAAAGTCCGTATGCACAACGTGCGCCGAAGCAGGCCGCACATCTTAAACTGCCCAAGTTCCCTACGACGACAATTGGCTCGTTCCCGCAGACTGCTGAAATTCGCCAAACCCGCAGCCAGTTCAAGAGCGGCCAGATCGATGCGGCTACCTACAAAACGGCCATGCAGAACGAAATTGCGCACTGTGTACGTGAGCAGGAAGCACTCGGTCTGGACGTGTTTGTGCATGGCGAAGCGGAACGCAACGACATGGTAGAGTACTTTGGCGAACAACTGGATGGTTACATCTTCAGCCAGTTTGGCTGGGTGCAGTCTTACGGTTCGCGTTGCGTCAAGCCACCCATCCTCTTCGGTGACATCAGCCGTCGGAAGACGATGACGGTGGAGTGGATTACCTATGCGCAATCGCTGACCACAAAGCCCATGAAGGGTATGCTGACCGGTCCGGTTACGATTCTGAACTGGTCGTTTGTGCGCGATGATCAGCCGCGTTCCGTCTCGTGTCAGCAGTTGGCGCTGGCCATGCGTCAGGAGGTTCTTGATCTGGAGAAGGCTGGCGTGCGCATCATCCAGATTGATGAGGCTGCACTGCGCGAAGGTCTGCCGCTGCGCAAGTCACAGTGGAAGCAGTATCTGGATTGGGCTGTGGAGTCATTCCGCATCACCGCCAATGGCGTAGCCGATGAAACTCAGATCCACACCCACATGTGCTACTCCGAGTTCAACGACATCATTGCCTCGATTGCCGAAATGGATGCCGACGCGATCACTATCGAGACCTCCCGCTCGGATATGGAGTTACTGGAAGCTTTTAACGGCTTCAAATATCCGAACGAAATCGGGCCGGGCGTCTATGATATTCATTCTCCCAACATTCCCAGCGAGCAGCATATTATCAACCTGATCAGGAAGGCGTCAGAACGCATTCCTCCTGAGCGGTTGTGGGTAAATCCGGATTGCGGTCTGAAAACACGGCAGTGGAGCGAAGTGATCCCTGCCCTGACCAACATGGTCTCTGCTGCCAAAAAGTTGCGCATTGAGTTGGTCTAACCGCACCAGATGCAAACGAGCCTCGACCTCTGGCCGGGGCTCTTGCAGGAAGAAAAGACACGATGTTCGAGCGTTCCCGTTTTACTGTTGAACAAATTGATCCAGAGATTTTTGCTGCCATTCAGCAAGAGAACTAGCGTAGGACAATCATATCGAGCTGATTGCATCTGAAAATTACACATCGTCTGCCGTGATGACCGTGCAGAACGTATTGCGCCACTCGCGGACGGCCATGACGACGGATGTCTACATGCTGCAACTTCCAGAAGGGGTACGGGAGACGGTCAATTCCATTCACCTGGAACTAACGCAGAAGAGCAACGGCAATAGCGATGGAGGACCGAGGACGCCACAGCCTACTGGGAGAAATACAAAAATCCTGAGCTTCAACACAAGGAAGCCGATCAGGTTTGCTGCTGTAGGAGAAGGAAGAAGCGAAGCAGTTTTTGCAGACCGTTGAAAATTTTCTGCCAAAATACTGCCAAGCTGTAAGGAGATAGATGCTCTAAACAATTGATTTATTTGGTGGACCTGATCGGGATCGAACCGATGACCTCTTCCATGCCATGGAAGCGCGCTCCCAGCTGCGCCACAGGCCCACTGTGTTACCGAACCAACTTCTTGATTCTCTCCGATCTTGCGCCTCGTGTCAAACCCCTCCGCACAAAAGGTTTCCACAATTCGGTGCAGGCTAATCCGGGCACTCCATCGAACACGCGCAAGGCCGCGTCCCATGCGGCAAATCGCTTCTAGAAGAGCTTTGGACTCTCCTCAATGTCCCTGCTCCGAACGCGTTCGAGGGAACCCCACAACCGGATATTCGGAAGAAGAAAGAGCCTGGAGTCTCACACGGCGGTAAGCATGCAACATGAGGCAGACCTCCGCGGCAATTTTTCGCTTGAGCTCACGCTTGGCCTTGGTCCGAGTTTTATGCCCACGTTTGATTGCCGTCATCGGCTTCTCCGGCACAGGTATCGGTGTGAGATAGAACCCCTCTTCCTGCAGAGGCACACCGAGAGCGGCAAAGAAGTTGTCGTAAGCAGCCAGAAAATTAGCGCGGAAGAGTTCCCGGTACGATGTTTGATCTTCGCCGCGCACACTGGCCACGGCGGAAATGCCCAGCGCCTCACCCACACCCTCCAGAGCCGCCAACAGAGCGGCGACAGGAGCCACATCGCACATCGCTTTGGAGGCACGGGCGATCAGGGCTTTGCTGCCCCGTTCCCCCTGCATTCTGCCAATCAGCATCACCTCAGGCTCAGAAGCTCCCACCACCCATCCCGGCACGATGGAAAACGACAAGACATAGGCTAACTCGCCATTCACGCGCAGGTTCAGGCTGAGCTCGCCTTCCTTATCCCAAGGCTTGGACAGTCCCATGGTGATGGACAACCAGCAACCCTCATCGGGCAGTTCCAGCAACGGAACCTCACCGGCCAGAACGCGGCGCAACATGCCGTCCTGCAGCTCCGCGCAAAGACGCTGATAGTGGTGCACAAAGCATGCGGCACGTGCCCGTACCCCAAGACTGCGCGCCATGTAATCGTGGGTTAGATATTTGAACAGAAAGCGGGGATCGTTTTTCAGGTGTTCAGAATAGATAGGATTCCAGCGCAGGCCGAGCACTTCCCTGTGTCTGCCAGGGTTGGTTGCCATCCGCCACAACACGCCCAGCATCGTAAAGGATGACCAGGTTTTCTTCTGCACTGCCAGCGCTCCCAGCGAGCGTAGCAAGGCCCCCACCCGATTCCCTTTGTCTACGGCCCTTCCAGCTATCAGATCGACTTGAACGCTCACGGCCCGATGTGGCTCCCCGCCCTAGATCGCCGACAACAAAGGAACAACCGCGCTCCGTCGCATGTGTCTGTGGAATCCGGACTACAGCTATCTTCGAACCGGAAGACCGCCTAGACCAATGCATCCTTCGCAGCAGCTCTATACCGCTTCGGTAATCATTCGGACGCTTACTGCGCTCTAAGATATTGATTCTTTGTAGAGATCTTCCCTCCTGCCTTTTTCTGACGCATTACGCGCGTACCCTCAGCCGGCAGCCCACCAAGTGACACAAATCACCCTCCGCCACCTCCCTTCCGCCAACCTAGGTGGAGTAAACTGCATCTAGAACCTGCTGCTGCATTCCTGTGTGTTTCTAGTTTTCCAGCGGTAGCGGCTGGTTGCTCGCGCCCAGCGCCTTCTCGGCTTGTCCTGTACGATTCGGGCAGCTCTTCAGCTTCTCTCCTTTGATAGGAGGAGACGGGGAGCTGTTGTTTGCTTGGGATGGCCGCCCTCGGCGCACTATTTTGCCAGTTATCGGAGATCCGTATCCATGTACCGGATTATCGAAGCCCGCTCTGTGGGCCTCAACATCAAGCAGTTTGTCATTGAGGCTCCGCGCATTGCGCGCAAGCAGCGCCCCGGACAATTCATCATTCTCCGCCTGCACGAGCGGGGCGAGCGGATACCGCTCACCATCAAGGGGTCTGACCCGGCTGCCGGCACCGTCACCATCGTGGCCCAAGCCGTGGGTAAAACCACCTCCATGCTCTGCGAGCTGAATGCGGGCGATTCGATCCTCGATATCGTTGGTCCCCTAGGCCACCCGTCCGAGATCATCAACTTCGGTACCGCCGCCATTCTGGCCGGCAGCGTGGGAACAGCCATGGCGCTGCCCACCGCACATGCCCTGAAAGACGCCGGCAACCAGGTTGTCTTTATTGAAGGCGCGCGCAGCAAAGAGATGGTGGTGTTCGAAGATGAGGTCCGCAAGGCCTCCACGGAAACCTACATCATGACCGACGATGGCACCTACGGCGAGCAAGGGCTGGTCACCAAGAAGCTGAACGAGCTGCTGGCCTCGGGACGCAAGATCGATTTCGTTCTGGCTGTGGGCCCTGTGCCCATGATGCGTGCCGTTGCCCAGGTCACCGCGCCGCTCGGCATCAAAACCATGGTCAGCCTGAACTCGATCATGGTGGATGGTACGGGCATGTGCGGTGGTTGCCGCGTGGTGCTGGGCAATGAAAGCCGCTTTGCCTGTGTGGATGGGCCGGAGTTCGACGCGTCCAAGGTCAACTTCGAAGTCCTCATGCAGCGCAACGCCATGTATCGCGAAAAGGAATGCGCCTCGCTGGCGCACTTCAAGGAGCACAAGGACGAGGAGCTGGCCCGGTTGCGCGCCGACATTGCGCAAAAGGAAGCCGACATCGCCCAACTGCGCGCCGAACTGGCCGCTGCCGAACAGGACAACAACGGGTCCGTGGAGGAGAAGCACTATGTCTGACAAGAATCCGCTTCCTCTCAAAGACCGTATGAAAATTCTGCGCACCACCATGCCGGCTCGTGATCCGGCCGAGCGCTGCAAGAACTTCAGCGAAGTGAATCTGGGCCTGGATGCCGACACCGCGCACACGGAAGCCTTCCGCTGCATCAGTTGCGGCAAGCCGGGTTGCGTGCAGCAGTGCCCGGTGGGCGTGCAGATCAGGGACGTGGTGGAGCTGATCGCCGCCGAAGATTATCTGGGCGCAGCCGCCAAAATGCGCGAAGACAATGCGCTGCCCGCCATCACCGGCCGCGTATGCCCGCAGGAAAACCAGTGTGAGGGTGGATGCGTACTGGGCAAGAAGGGGCAGCCGGTTGCCATCGGCAATCTGGAGCGCTTCATTGCCGATTACGAGCGGACCAGCGGCAAGCTGGGCCTGCCCAAGATCGCCGCAAAAACCGGCAAGAGCGTGGCTATCGTCGGCTCTGGTCCCGCGGGCCTTTCCGCCGCTGGCGACCTGATCCAGAAGGGCCATACGGTACGCGTTTTTGAAGCACTGCACGAGCTGGGTGGAGTGCTTGTTTACGGCATTCCCGAGTTCCGCTTGCCCAAATCCATCGTCAAGCAGGAGATCGACAACCTGCGCCGTATGGGCGTGGAGTTTGAAACCAATGTGGTGGTGGGCAAAAGCGTCACGCTCGATGAGCTGATGCGCATCGAAGGCTACGACGCTGTATTTGTCGCCACCGGAGCCGGCCTGCCGCAGTTTCTCGGCATTCCCGGCGAGCACTGCAATGGCGTCTACTCGGCCAATGAGTTCCTCACCCGCATCAACCTGATGCGCGCCTACAACCCGGAAGAGTATGACGAGCCTGTCTACGACTGCCGTGGCAAGGACGTGATCGTGGTCGGCGGCGGCAACACGGCTATGGATGCCGTGCGCACGGCCAAGCGCCTGGGCGCCAAGAGTGCCACGCTGGTTTATCGCCGTTCTGAAGCGGAGATGCCCGCCCGTCTTGAGGAAGTCCATCATGCCAAGGAAGAAGGCATTGAGTTCCGCATGCTCACCAACCCGGTGGAGTTTATCGGCGATGAGAAGGGCTGGCTGACGGGCGCTAAATGCGTACGCATGGAGTTGGGCGAACCGGATGCCAGTGGACGCCGCCGCCCGGTTGCCGTGCAGGGATCGGAAGAGGTGCTGCCTGCTTCGGTTGTCATTATCGGCGTAGGCACCACCGCGAATCCCCTGGTCCAGAGCACCACGCCTGACCTGAAGACCAATCAGCGCAATTACATTGTGGCTGACCAGCAGACCATGCGCACCTCCAAGCGCGGCGTCTTTGCCGGCGGCGACATCGTAACTGGCGGCGCAACCGTGATTCTGGCCATGGGAGCAGGCCGCAAAGCTGCCAGCTCCATCCACGATTACCTGACCTCGGGCGAGTGGGAAATCGCCCCCGCGGCAGTTTAGCCGTAGCAATCCGGCCCGCCACCTCTTCCCAGGTGGCGGGCTTTTTTATTCCCTATCTACTACGTGACCCACGAGTTCTCACCCACGCGACATTCTTCCCTGCTCCGTGTCCTATAGTTATGGGGTACGGAAGGCGGTCTTCTATGAAAGGTTTTTTGCTTCAGGTTGCATCCAAAGGTAGTGTTTGGACGTTGGCAGCCTTGCTTGTTGCCGGTACGACAACAACTTCCCTGCTCAAAGCCGACGAAAGCAGCCAGGGCCCGGCAGCGCGTTTGAGCAGTTCAGAGGGCGGTGTGCGCCTGCTTCTGGGTGGACAGGTTGCGGCGGATCCTGCCCCCGTCAACACTCCGGTCTTTGAAGGCGCGCAGCTCACCACCACCTCGGATGGCAAGGCTGAAGTGCAGTTTGAGGATGGCACCGTAGCGCGCTTGTCTCCCAATAGCGCCATGACCCTCATCTCACTCCAGGGAGCCAGCGGCGGCGAAGTTTCCCTGGAGAGCGGACTCGGCTACTTTGAGATGCCGGAAGGCGTCAACCGGCAGATTCGCATCCGTTTCGGAGATACCGTGGTTACCGCCGGCGCAGGAGCCGTGATCCGTATCCGGCTCGATACACCTCCCGGCGAAGTTGCTGTGTTTGCCGGATTTGCCCGCCTGGAACGCGGCAATGCTCTCTCCTTGAACCTTGAAACCGGACAGAGCATCAAGCTGAATGCTTCCGCGCCCGGCAGCTACAAACTCTCGTCCAGCATTCCCTCCGATAGCTGGGACCAGTGGAATCAGGATCGCGATGAGGCTTTGAACAGTCTGGCCACCAGCCAGACCGGCGCAGCCGCCAATGCGGTTGGCCAGGGAGCCAGCGGCCCAGCCTGGGGTGAACTGGACGCCTACGGCAGTTGGTACAACATGCCCGGACAGGGCTACGTTTGGTCGCCTTATGCAGCCTCCAATGCGGGCTGGGATCCGTACGGCTGCGGCCGCTGGATGTGGACGCCCAACTGGGGCTACATCTGGGTTAGCTGCGACAACTGGGGATTCATGCCCTATATGTGCGGCTCGTGGAACTACTATGACAACTTTGGCTGGGGCTGGGCCCCGGGCATGGGTATGAGCTGCGGCAGCGGTATGTGGGGCGCGGGCTACTTTGGCGGAGTGCATATTGGCAGAGCGCCTAGCTGGTACAGAATGGTGGAGCGCCCCGGTCCTGGCCGTCCCATCGCCCGCGTTCCCGGCCCTATCCACGTGAACCGGCGTGGCCCGGGCATGAGCATAGAGAATCTACCCCTGCGCACCAGCCCGATCCAGGTGGGCGGCCAGAGAATTGCACCCATTGGCCGTGAGCACCTGACGCCAGGCAATGCCCGCATCGTGGACGGCTCGACGGCGGATCGCAACACCTCCATTCGCGTCGGCCAGCCGCATCCTCCCAGCATGGTCTACGGAGGGCGTGACGCTACCGGTGTTCCCGCACGTTCCGGCTACACCCACACCACTGCTCCGGGCGAGATCAACGGACGCAGCAACGTGCACGTGAGCCAGCCCATTCAGATGGGGCCTGCCGGCAATCAGCAGCAGCAGCGCATGGTGCAGCCCACGCGTCAACAGCCGCAGAACACCCAGCCTTCGCAGCAAATTCAGCCGCGTGTGGCACAGCCGCCCCAACAGCAGCATAACTATCAGCCGTCGCAGATACCGCGCAGCGCGCCGCCTTCCGCGCCCACCTTCCATTCCGCTCCGCCGGCATCGAGCGGCGGGGGCGGCGGCAATCCTGGTGGTGGTGCCCATCCCAGCTCGGGTGGCAACCAGGGCGGACATCGCTAGCGCAAACTCTGGGTAAAATCCTCCAGCGTCAAGCACGCGGATTTTGCCTGAACCGATCAGAAAAACAGAAAAGCGGCGCTCGCGAGCGCCGCTTTTTCTTGCTTGATCTGCAAGCTGCCTAGAACTCCCAGCGCAGCAGAGTCGCACCCACACTGAAGCCCGCACCCACCGCGGCCAGCAGAACCAGATCGCCCTTCTTGATCTTGCCCTCGCTGTAAGCCGTTTCCATGGCCAGCGGAATGGTGCCGGCCGAGGTGTTGCCATACTTCTCGATGTTGACGATTACGCGGCTCGGGTCCATACCCAGACGATCTGCCGTAGCCTTGATAATGCGCAAATTGGCCTGATGCGGAATAAAGCAACCCAGTTCGCTGCCCTGCACGCCATTGCGCTCCAGCAGCTTACCCGTGGCTTCTGACATCTTCCGGACGGCAAACTTATACACCGCCGGGCCATCCTGATAGATGTAGTGCATGTGCTTGTCGATGGTCTCATGCGTGGCCGGATTCAAGCTGCCGCCAGCCTTCATGTGCAGGCTCACGCCACCAGCTCCATCCACCTCGTGAATGTAGTCGATAAAGCCAACTTCGCCTTCTTCGGCCGGCTCCAGCAGCACCGCGCCGCCGCCATCGCCAAACAGCACGCAGGTGGTGCGATCGGTGTAGTCGGTCATGCGCGTATTGGCATCTGCACCGCACACCAGAACCTTCTTGTGCGCTCCGCTCTCAATCAACTTCACGCCCGCCTGCAGGGCAAAGACAAAGCCCGAGCAGCCGCCCGAAACGTCAAATCCCCACGCCCCGGTTGCGCCAATCTTGTGCTGCACCAGGCAGGCCGTCGACGGGAACATCATGTCCGGCGTCACCGTGCCCACAAGAATGCACTCGATCTCGCTCGCCGCGATGCCGCGCATGGCCAGCACCTTCTTGGCGGCTTCGGTACACATGTCGCTCACACCCAGACCTGCTGCCAGCTTGTGGCGGGTCTTGATGCCAGTACGCTCCATGATCCACTGGTCGCTGGTCTCGACCATCTTTTCAAGATCTTGATTGGTAATCGTATCGGGCGGGACGTAAGCGCCGAGGGCTGTGATCTTGGCGCGGCGGCCTACGATGGGACGGACTGTCAGACTCAATTTCTCTCTCCCCTCGGGCGCGCCGGTCCGGGGAAGGATCGAGAGACGGCCGCTCGACTTCAATCTTGTGGCGCGGTACTGCTTGCGCTCCAAAAATAAAACCAAAAAAGTACCGGGTGACCTACTGCGCCCGTACTAGCCCGTTACCGTTGCTTCCTTCCGGACCTGGCGGGGTTGGCGGGATTACGTCGCGTAGGACCCGGCACTTGTTGATAGTAACACCACAGGTCGGCTTCAGGGAAAGAGGGCCTGCACCCTCGGAGTCAACCGACCTAAATCGCTGTAAAACGAGAGGTTCACTCTCCATATCCGATACAGATTGTGGTCCGGCACAGCGACCGGCAAACCGCCTCGTCGAAGACCTCTCTGCAGTCCCGGTACAATGGAAGAGTGAAGATGACTTCCCCCAAGACGGCCCCGGTAGTGGGCTTTGTATCGCTGGGCTGCCCCAAAAACCTCGTCGACTCCGAGGTGATGATGGGCATGCTCGACCAGGCCGGCGCGCGGCTTACCGCCCAGCCCGAAGAAGCCGAGATTCTGGTGGTGAACACCTGCTCGTTCATTGACACCGCCAAGCAAGAATCCGTTGACACCATTCTCGAAATGGCCCGCCACAAAACCGAGGGCCGCGCCAAGAAGCTCATCGTAGCCGGATGTCTGGTTGAACGCTACCGCGATGAGATCATGAAGAACATCCCGGAGGTCGACGCCGTGGTCGGCACCGGCGAGCTGGACTCGATTCTGGAAGCTGCCGGTGTGGCTCGTCCCGCAGCTTCGCCCTTCACCATTCTCTCCAGCAATGCCAGCAACGCGGCCCGGCCCGGCGTGGAATCCCGCTCCGGCACGCACAGGCATGAAGCTTCCGCCCATGAGGTCCCAGCCAGCCGCCTTGAGGGAGAGATCCGCGAAAAGCAGGGCCGCTTCCGCCGCGACGAATGGGATGGCGCCGAGCACCAGTTGCCCACCTATCTCTACAACGAGAACACACCGCGCCTTTTGGCCACTGGGCGTACCTCGGCCTACATCAAGATTGCCGAGGGCTGCGACCACCCCTGCTCTTTCTGCGTCATCCCCAATCTGCGCGGCAAGTTCCGTTCCCGCGCGCTGAAAAGCGTTGTAGCCGAAGCCCGCCAGTTGGTGGCGCGCGGTATTCGCGAAATCACTTTGATTGGGCAAGACACCACCTGCTACGGCGAAGACCTGGGCATGAAGGATGGATTGGCCACCCTGCTGGACGCCGTTGCCCAGATTGAAGGCCTCACTTGGCTGCGCTTCCTCTACGCCTATCCCAATCGCGTGACCACCAAACTGCTTGAAACCATTGCCCGGCACAACAACATCTGCAAGTATCTCGACCTGCCCCTGCAGCATGCATCGCCTGAGGTACTCAAGCGCATGAAGCGTGGTGGCAGCCCCGATATCTTCCTGAAGACCCTGGCCAAGGCGCGCAAGATGGTGCCCGGCATCGTCCTCCGCTCCAGCTTCATCGTGGGCTTCCCCGGCGAATCGCTTCAAGACGTAGAGATTTTGGAAGAGTTCCTTACGGAAGCCAAGCTCGATTGGCTGGGCGTCTTCAACTACTCGGACGAAGAGGGATCGGGAGCTTTCGGGCTGGACCAGAAGGTGCC
>Ga0207738_100005_pt1 | contig 67326 bp, 34 predicted proteins | sample LuqExpMetagenom9_FD_187767 | JGI IMG/M metagenome (GOLD analysis project Ga0207738, IMG submission 187767) | Tropical forest soil microbial communities from Luquillo Experimental Forest, Puerto Rico - Sample 9 (SPAdes) | ecosystem: Environmental > Terrestrial > Soil > Tropical forest ... | reverse complement strand
GCGAAGCAGTGCTGGAGTCTTCGCTGGAATGTTCAACCACTCCTGTTGCGTCGGCTTCCTGTTCACTGTGCGTTGCTCCGTGGACAGGTTCAGGGACCAGCTCCATGGTGTCTGACGAATCCTGAGTGAACTCCGGAATGTAGCTTCCCGTGGGCAGCGAGATGCGGATCGCCGCTGTATGGCCAAGCTCCGCGTAATAAAGCTGCAGCCGCTTGCGCACCTCGCCCGCCGTGTAACGGACGACGGTATCGGAATTGGTGTCAAACGTTGGAGGGCGGTCAAAGACCTCGATGCCGAGTGTCCGCTCCTTGAGGTGTTCGGCCTTACCGGCCAAAGCATTTTCCACGATGTAGCGGAGAAAAGCTGGATAGCGTTTGCTGTTGCAAAAATGCGTGCTGGCCAGAATTGCCTCCAGCTCCGCCAGCACGGCATCGCACTCCACTTTGGTGTGGGGCTGCCATGGTTCGTGGATGCTAGGTGATCTGGTCATCAAAGATCGGATGATACGCGTGCGAGGAGCGGGTTGCAAGGAGGTTTGACACAAACCTTACAGTGGCTTCATCTTTTGTAAAAACAATAAGATAGCTTCTTCACTCCGGAACAAACCGTGAGTCACTTGTTGGCTTTGTCCGTGGCCTGCTTCAATCCCTCGTGACGGTTGAAGACTGCTTGAGCATTTCTGTCCGTACCCCTGCGGGGGCAGCGACGGGCATCTTCGGCACATCTGGATCAGGATCAGGCGTGGCTTAGTGCTCACGCCGAGGGGGATTTTTGTTCGAATTGTCGCGTAGGCGATTTGTGCAAGGGGTTGCTCTGGCTGCAGGTGCAGCCGCGTCATCCAAAGCCGGTTTGGGAGCGGTTCATTCCGCGCTTCAGCAGGCAGCAGATCCATCGCATCTCCGGCTCACCTCGGGCTGGGAGTTTGCCCAAGGCGAGGCTGCTGCGGAGGCAACCTGGCAGCCAGATTCCAGCCGCCACTGGGAGCCAGTCACGTTGCCCCACTGCTGGAATGGGATGGATGCGTGCGATCCGCAAAAGGCGTATTCCAGAGGCCAGGGCTGGTATCGGCGCCGGATCTCGATCCGTAATCCTTATCGGAATGGGCGGACGCTGCTCCATTTTCAGGGCGCCGGACAAACCACCACGCTCTGGGTGGGCACCACCCTGATCGGCACCCATAAAGGCGGATACGATGAGTTCGTCTTTGACATCACGGATGCTATCGCCGCGGTGGCGGATCGGGAGCAGACGCCTATCACCGTATGTTGCGACAACGGGCCGGACCGTGACCGTATTCCATCTGATTTGAGTGACTTCTGCCTCTATGGCGGCCTGTATCGCCACGTGAATCTGCTGTATGTGCCTGTGGTCTCGTTGGATACCGTGCATCTGGTTCCACGGATTGAGGCCGATGGATCGGCGCAGGTCACCCTCAAGTCGCGTCTCTATAATCCGTACAACTCGAACAAAAAAATACATTTGCAGATTCAGGCTGAGGGGCCGGACGGGAAAGTTTTTTACCGTAAGGAGCTGGAACAGGCGGCATGGCAAGGTTTTGTCCAACTGGATGCGTTCACGATTGCACGGCCCGATCTTTGGTCGCCCGAGACGCCGCATCTCTACCGCTGCCAGGTGACGCTTGCCAGCGAAGGCGAAAAAACCGTTCATTATGAACGGTTTGGAGTTCGTTCCCTGGAATTTGTCGAGCATGGTCCTTTCAAGCTGAATGGCAAGCGGGTACTACTGCACGGCACCCAGCGCCATGCAGATCATGCTGGAGTGGCAGCGGCCATGAGCGACGAGCAGGTGCGTGAGGAGCTCCAGATGGTGCGCGCGATGGGGGCAAACTTCATCCGTCTGGGACATTATCAGCAGGATCGACTGGTGCTTGAGCTTTGCGATGAACTGGGGCTGATGGTTTGGGAGGAGCTGCCCTGGTGCCGTGCCGGCGTGGGCAGCCAGGCTTTTCAGCAGAATGCACGCGAGCAGCTTACCCACATGATCGAGCAGCACCAAAACCATCCTTCGGTCATTTTCTGGGGCTTAGGTAACGAGGATGACTGGCCGGATGAGTACCCGAGCATCGATCAGAAGGCCATTCGCGGCTTCATGCAGGGGCTGAACGATCTGGCTCATCGACTTGATCCCACACGTTTTACGTCGTTCCGCAGGTGCGACTTCGCGCGCGATATCCCGGACGTGTACTCACCCTCCATCTGGGCCGGATGGTATCGGGGACAGTATCGGGAGTACGAGCAGGCGTTGCTGGAAGGCCGCCAGATGGTCAAGCGTTTCCTCCATATTGAGTGGGGTGCGGACTGCCATGCCGGGCGGCACAGCGAGGATCCCGAAGCATGCTTGCATGCCGTTGTCGAGGGCAAAGGCACCGACGAGCGCGGGATGGACTATCTGAAAAAAGGCGGGGAGGTGCGCGTCTCCCGGGATGGCGATTGGTCCGAAACCTACGCCTGCGATCTGTGCGACTGGTATTTGAAGACGCAGGAGAAGATGGACTGGCTCGCGGGTACAGCGCAATGGATCTTCAAGGACTTTGCCTCGCCCTTGCGGGGGGAGAACGGCATTCCGCGTATCAACCAAAAAGGCGTGGTGGAACGCGACTTGCGCCCCAAAGAGCTCTACTACCTCTTCCAGTCGTACTGGAGCCAGAAACCGATGGTGCATATCTATGGGCATAGCTGGCCGGTGCGCTGGGGCAAGCCGGGGCAGAAGCGTCTGGTGCGGATTTACTCCAACTGCGAAACCGCGGAACTGGTTCTGAACGGCGTATCCCTGGGTAAGAAGACTCGTAACAGTCAGGACTTTCCGGCGGCGGGTTTGCGCTGGGAAGTGGCCTTCCAGCCTGGCGAAAACCATCTTCGGGTATTAGCCAGCAAAGGGGTCGTAACAGTTACGGACGAGCTGAGCTTTGCCTACCAGACCGAGCTATGGGGAAAGCCTGCCGAGCTGCGGCTGCGGGAGAAAGCGCGGTTGGGTTCGCGGATTACGGTGGAAGCCCACCTCTATGATGCACGCGGCGTGCTCTGCCTGGACGCGCAGCATCTGGTGCGCTTTGCGGCCTCCGCTCCGGGCAAGTTGTTGGACAACCTGGGCACCAGCCGTGGCTCACGCGAGGTGCAATTGGCGAATGGACGGGCCGAGATCTCGCTCGAAGTTCCGGCTGCATGCCGGGTGGAGGCCGTGGTGCAGGGGCTTCCGCCAGCGGTTTGTGCGCTTAAGACCGTGCAGGGGTGAAGCTGCTTGGGGAAGGCTCCAGAGACGTTTGACACAACCGTTTGTCTATCTGTAAATGGTTGATTCGAAAAGAAGTGACGGATCACCTGAGAGCCAAACCGTGAGTCACTTGTCACTCCCATTTTTGATGCATAGAACCGTGAAGGTCCGGCAAATCAGGGTTAATTTGTTTTGCCGGATCACGCGTTGTCTCCGTTTGGAGAGAACCGCCTGAATTCGCTCCAACTGGTACAAGCCACTTGTCCTGGTTCCATGACGAACCGGCGTGGTGAACGAAAGGTTTCTTGAGGAGAGCCTATGATGATCCGCAATCCATTCCTACAGATCTTCCGGCCGGGCCGGCTGCAGTCGTTGGCAGCCCTTGGTTTGAAGACATTTCTCGGTATCGCTGTCCTGCTGGGCATGTCGATTGCCGCTTCCGGACAGTTGTCTACAGCTACAGCGTCCGGAACGGTAGTGGACCCGCAGGGAGCGGTGATCCCGAATGCCACCGTTTTGTTCACTCAGAAGGAAACCAACTTCACCCGCTCGATTGCCACAGACGCGCAAGGCGCCTATCGCGCACCCTTTCTGCCTATCGGTCCTTATTCGGTTAAGGTGACGGCGGAAGGTTTCGAGCCGCTGTTGCAGTCAGGCCTTACGCTGACGGTGAACCAGCAGGCTCTGCTGAACTTCACCTTGAAACTCGGTACGCTTACGGCCGAGGTGGAAGTCACGGCACAGGTGCCGTTGGTGAATCAGGAAAACTCCGTACTTGGCAACACCGTGGACAACCGCCAGATCGATAACCTGCCGCTGGTCGGCCGCGACGTCTATTCCTTGCTCAGCATCACCCCGGGCGTTCAGAACGTCACCAACGAAAACTCCATCGGTCTGCCCATGGAGCATGTCATCATCAACGGCTCCACCGACAACATGGTGGGCCAGGTGACCTACTATCTGGATGGCGGCCTGAATATGACCGGCCTCCGCGACACAGGTAACGTGCTGCCCAACCCGGATGCCATGGACCAGTTCAACGTCCAGACCAACAACTTCAGCGCAGAGTATGGTCGTACGGGCGCTGGCGTGGTCTCGGTTGTGACCAAGTCCGGCACCAATACCGTGCATGGTTCGGTTTTCGAGTTCCATCAGGAAACTAACTTTAATGCCAGCAGCTATAAGCAGACCTCGCGCACCCCGCAGCACATCAACCGTTTTGGCGGCGTGGTGGGCGGCCCGGCCATGAAGGACAAGGTCTTCTTCTTTGGCAGCTACGGCGGCCTGCGTCAGATCAGTCCGCAGAACTTCAACACTGTTGTGCCCGATGCTCTGCAGCGTAAGGGTGATTTCTCTGAGAACCTGAATGCATCTGGTTCCAATTATGGTGGCAAGTTCACGGTTTACGACCCGGTCACCAATCTGCCCGTGGCCGGCAACCGTCTGGATCTTTCGCCCAACTTCCATCCCGATTCTGTGGCGACAAAGATCCTGAACCAGTTTGTTCCGCTGCCCTCGCCCAACCGTCCTACCCCGGATAACCGTTATGTGGGCAACACCGGCTTGCCTAATGAGACCAACGAATATCTGATCAAGGGCGACTTGCAGATGTACCGCAATCATCGTATTTCGCTTGGTTATTTCCAGTCGATTGGCGCGCAGACGGTATTTCCCGGCGGCAACCTGCCCGGCTGGGCCATGTCCAACTACAACTATCGCCAGCAGAACGCCAACGCCAGCGACGTGTGGACAGTTAGCTCGCGCACGGTCAACCAGCTCTGGCTGAGCTACTCGCGTATGATGGCTGGCCGCATCAGCATGCCCGCCAAGACACTCGCCGATTACGGCTCGGATCTGAAGGTGCAGGGCGCGCCCTCGCTGCCGCAGATCGCGGTTTCCAACTTCTTTACTCTCGGCCAGTCCATTACTGGACCTGTGGCCGGCGACAACGTTTATGGCATCCGCGATGTGGTTAGCACTTCGCGTGGCAAGCACGCTCTGAACTTCGGACTGGAAGGCTACCTTGAGAAGGATCGCATGCAGACCCTGCTCAATAACTACGGCATCTTCAACTTCAGCACCACTACGGCGGGCACGCGTAACGGCATCTCCGACTTCCTGATTGGCCGTGTGTACCAGATGAGCCAGGATTCGCCGGACGACGCCAACGCCAACTACTGGAACTACGGTGTCTTCCTGCAGGACAACTGGAAGCTCTTCCAGCGCCTGACCCTGAACATGGGCCTGCGTTACGACGTGCAGACCGCGCCTACCGACAATCAGCGCCGCGTGGGTGTTTTCCGCCCTGGTGTTCAGTCCACCGTTTCGCCCAGCGCCATGCCCGGCCAGCTTTTCCCGGGCGATCCTGGCGTGCCGGATGGCGGCGTGGGCACCAACTACAATCACTTCTCGCCCCGCCTCGGTTTTGCCTGGAATCCGTTCCCGAACAACAAGACCGTGGTGCATGGCGCTGCTGGCCTGTTCTTTGACACCATCGGTGGCAACGAGTGGATGTTGTCGCAGAACTTCCAGCCCTTTGCCGTGCGCATGACCAATGCCTTCACGCATGTGGTTAGCCTGGAACACATCTACTCTACCGATACGACCGATTTTCCGGGTGGTGTTTCGCCCTTCCCGTACATCTACGACAAGGCTAACCCGAAGTATGTTTCGCCTGCGCAGTTGGTCTTCATGCAGGAGGGCATGCGTTGGCCCTTTAACTACCAGATCAACTTCGGTGTGCAGCAGCAGTTGACCAACGATCTGGCCTTCAGCATCAACTACGTGGCCTCGCTCTCGCGCAAGCTGCCTCTCTACATCGACCAGAACGCGCCGATCTACAACACGGCCAATCCGGCCATGAACAGCGCGAATACCGTCAACTGCCGCCGTCCGTACAATGCGGTTCCGTTCAAGAGCGGTTCCAGCACCACTTGCGCAACACCCACCGCGGGCTCCAAGTACATGAGCAACGCATACGTAATCACGGATGGGCAGAGCGCCAACTATAACGGCCTGCAGGTGGGTATCGAAAAGCGCCTCAGCCACTCCTTCTCCATCAACGGTTTCTACATCTGGAGCAAGGGCCTGGCCTCGGCTTCGATGCAGACCACCGGCAACATCGGCAACAGCACCACCACCATGCCGGAAGACTACAGCGCCATGTATCTGGATCGTCAGCGTGAAGACAACGATATGCGTCATCAGGTTGTGATCTCTGGCGTTTGGAAGCCGAACTACTTTAACCACTCCAGCTTTGCGCTGCGCACGGCACTGAATGGCTGGTCCGTGGCGGCCACTGCCACCATGCGCAGCGGCAAGCCGCTTACCCTCACCAGCGGCAACGACGACAACCTGGATGGCAACAATAACGATCGCCCGAACCTGGTGGCTGGCAAGAGCGAGCGTCTGCTCGGGGCGCATCGTTCGCGTGCCGATGAGATGGCGCAGTGGTTTGACACCACGGCTTATTGCCAGGTTGCTACCTCCGGTTGCCCGGTGGGTGCTGGCATCTCTGGTCTGGATGGCACCATCCGCCCCAACTCGATTGATGCTCCTGGCTACAAGAGCGTGAATGCTTCACTGTTCCGCGACTTCAAAGTCTACGAGCGCGTCAAGCTGCAGTTCCGCGGTGAAGCCACCAACGTGTTCAACTTCGTCAACCTCGGCAACCCGGGTGGCGGATTGAAGAGCCTGAGCTCGTTTGGCATTATCAGCAGTGGTGCGGAAATGCGTCGTCTGCAGGTTGGCGGCCGCCTCACCTTCTAACCAACTCCTCATGATGTATTGAAGCTTGCTGCCGGCTGCCGAAGACCTTTTTCGGTAGCCGGCTTATTTTTCGTTCAACAGCGTTCCGCCGCGTCCGGACGCTATCATGGATCGACTCGCCACGGAGTAAACCGCCGATGAATCGTCGCGATTTTTGCCTTACCGCAGCCGCTATCTCCGCTCTTCCCGCTTCATCCTTTGCTGCTCCGCGGATGACTGCCCGCACGCTTGCACGCATCGACCATGATCGCATCCTGTCTGCTGCCGACCGCTATCTTGCCGAGACGCCGATCACCATTACCGCAACGCATTGCGAGCGTAGTAAGGGTGGAGTGCATGATTATTTTTCAGAAGGCGATTATTGGTGGCCCGATCCGGCACATCCCAGCGGTGCGTATATTCGCCGCGATGGATTCTCAAATCCGGCCAACTTCAATGCCCATCGCGAGGCGCTCATACGGCTCAGCCTGCATGTGCCGGCGCTGACCGCGGCCTGGTTGCTGACCGGTAAGCCTGCCTATGCGGAACATGCCGCGGAACATTTGCGCGCATGGTTCATTACACCGGCCACGCGCATGAATCCCTCGCTCGAGTTTGCGCAGGCCATCAGCGGTGTTACGCCAGGGCGCGGCATCGGTGTGATCGACACGCTGCATCTGGTGGAGGTCACGCGTGCCGCGCTGCATTTGGAGAGCGCAAAAGTCATGCGTCCGTCCGAGTGGGAAGCCGTGCACGCCTGGTTTGCCGAATATCTTAACTGGATGCGGAATTCGAAGAACGGACGAGAAGAAGCAGCCGCGGAGAATAACCATGGCAGTTGCTGGGTGGCGCAGGCAGCGGCATTTGCTGCCTTCACCTCCAATCACGATGCGCTGGAGTTCTGCCGCACGCGTTACAAGCAGAATCTGCTGCCTGTGCAACTGGCGGCCGATGGAAGTTTTCCTCTGGAGCTTGCGCGCACCAAGCCGTATAGCTACTCGCTCTTCAACCTCGATGTGTTGGCGTTGATCTGCCAGATTGCTTCGGTTCCCGGGGATGCTGCGCGCGATCTGTGGCGGTTCCAGACGGCCAACGGCAACAGCCTGAAGAAGGCTGTGGAGTTCATGGCGCCGTACATCGCCGACAAGAGCCAATGGCCGCACAAGCCGGATGTGGAGTATTTCGACGATCTGCCGAATCGCCAGCCCAGCTTGTTGTTCGCAGGGCTGGCCTACGATCAGCCGCGTTTTATCGCGTTATGGCGCAAGCTGCCGCCCGACCCCAAGAGCGCGGAGATTGTGCGCAACTTTCCGGTGCGGCAACCGCTGCTCTGGATCGCCCCTGCCGGTCACGCCCTTTGAGCACGCGGCTTTGCGATACACTAGTGCCTTGAGCGGCCCTGCACAGCTTGTACTGGACTGGGGCCGCAAGGCAAGGGAATGGACGCGCCCAAGAAGATTCGAATCTATTTTGTCGACGACCACCTGATTGTCAGGATGGGCATCACCACGATGCTGCAGAATGAACCTGACCTTGAGGTGGTGGGCATTGCCGGAAGCGGCGATGAGGCTCTGGCTGGCTTGGAAAAAGTGGAGGCCGACATTCTGCTCACCGACCTGCGCATGACGGGGATGAGCGGCGAGGCCCTGATTCGTGAGGTGCGCAAACGTCATTCTCACATCCGCTGCGCGGTGCTGACCAACTATCACTCCGATGAGGATGTCTTCGCCGCTTTCAAAGCCGGCGCCAAAGGCTATATCCAGAAGAGCGCGCAACTGGATCAGGTGATCCATGCCATTCACCAGATTGGCGCGGGAGGCACGTTTTTTCCGCCTTATATTGCCGAGCAACTATCGCAACGGCTCGGCCGCGAGGAACTGAGTGCGCGCGAGGTGGAGATTCTGCAGTATGTGGCTCGTGGCCTTTCTAACGCGGAGATTGCGGAGCGATTGTTCATCAGCAAATTCACGGTACGCAATCACGTGATTAATCTTTTGGAAAAACTGGGCACGCGCGACCGGACCGAGGCTACGGCAGTGGCTGTGCGGCGTGGCTTGGTGCGGCTTGAAGACGATTGAAATCGCGATGCGCAGGTTGTCTTAGCGGCTCCGCAAGGGATTGATCAGAGCCCGCAGCCAAGCGCGCAGGCGTAGCCTGGAATAGGATGCGCTCAGGCGGATGGATGTGCCTGAGCCGGGCGCGCTCTCGATCTCCAGCACCGCCGGGACGCGCTCGCAGCGTGCGATCATTCCCTGCAAACCGAAGCCGGAGGTTTTGGCATTCGGATCGAATCCAATGCCGTTATCGCGAATTTCCATCTGAACCCGCCGCGGCTGATAGAAGAGCGTTACGTTCATTTGCGTGGCCTGTGAGTGCCGGATCATGTTGCTGATGGCCTCGCGCCCCACATGGTAGAAAGCGTCGCGTAATGGAATCGAGAGTGGGCTGGACTTGCCGATGGTGGCGAACTGCACCGGCATCTCGGTGCGGTTTGCGTCGAGCTCAAAGAGTGCCTGCCGCGTATTGCGTTCCAACGCGGCAAAGAAGTCTTGCAAGACCTCTGCCTTGGTGCCGAGCGAGCCTATCGAGGCACTGGCTTCGCGATGCGTATACGAGACCATACTGCAGGCGCGTTCCAGCTCTTCTTCCGCATGGTCAAAGGAAATACGCCGTGTGGCCATGGCCTTGCGCAGGGCTTGCAGATGAAAGCCAACGCCGGCAAAACCCTGCGCCAGGGTATCGTGCAGATCGTGCGCCAGACGCTCGCGTTCGGCAATCACAAGCTGATCGCGCCAGCGCATCAGGTGCAGATAGAGATAGACCAGAGTAGCGAGCAGCACTACACAGATTGCAAGCAGGCGGAGGAGTTGACGGCCGGTCCACCAGGGCGGGCCGGCAAGCTGTTGTGCGTCGTCGGCGCTGCGCAGCACAACGGTGAAAGCATCGCGGGTGCCAGCGGTTTTGCCGCGCACATCGCAGATGCCACGTACGAGCAAGGTGCTTCCCGGAATCCAGGTCCGGTCGTTCTGGCTCAGAAAGCCGCTTCGCACCTGTGCGCTGAAGGGCAGAGCGGCATCATGCAGATAGAGAACGATAGTTCCGTCGTTCAATTTCTCTTTGGAGTCGAGCACACCGCGCAGCTCAATCAGCGAGGCGTCAAACGAGCCGCTGGCGGCCAGGGTGGAGCTGATTGCGACTGGAGCCACCATGGTCCGGTCGGCCAGCAGTCGGATTTTGCTGGCTGCAAAGACGGGCGTAAAGGAGTCCATCTGACGCACGCCCTGCAATTCGATTTCGTCTCCCAGATTCAGGTCGCGGTGGATGGAGTGCTGCACGCGGATGCCGCCGGTGGAGTCCTGTATATAGAGAGGCGAGGTGAGTGTGACAATGCCGCGGATAACCTGCGAGCCGGTTTGCGCAGGAAAGCCGCGGCGCAAACTCGCGATCTCGATGGTATGTCCGCTTTCCTCGGCCAAGGGCTGATTATCTTCCGGGCCAAGTGGCGGACGGCGCAGCAGCGACGCGAGGAAGGTGCTGCTGAAGAATTCATCGCGCATGCGGGCATAATCTGCTTCGCGGAGCGGAAACACGGGCGCATCCACGGCAGGCGTGTGCGCCTGGATCGGCCGCCAATCCAACTCCGTTGCGCGTTGCACTGTAATGTTGCGCCAGGCTCCGCCGGTGCCCATGGAACGCAAGCCGATGCGGCCCTGAGAAAAGCAGTGCGGTTCGTGAAAGGCGGCCCAAGTTTTCTGCTGTGAGCCAAGCACAGAAGTTTCCACGCCGATGAAGCATTGATAAGCCACCACGTGCAGGTGATACCACACGCCAAATTGCACGCCGTTGCCGATGGGGACAGGGCGCGCCGCAACCCAGCCAAAATCCGCGCGGCCCACCACCAATGCATTGTCGGAAGAGCGCAGGCCGGCATAGTAGCCCTGGAAGGAGTCGGTGCCAGGTTCCTCGTGTGTGGAACGCACCATCAGGCCCACATCGCCACCGTGGCCAATCAATGCAACGTCGGCATCCACGGTGTAATCGGTCCAACGCGGTGAGCCGCCCAGAAGCTTGGCGCCGAACTCATCGGAGCGATTCCGCACGGTGTCGTGGTCGAGTTCCCACATGCCGCCCATTGCTTCCCAGCCGTCCGTCTGCCCATCGCTGAACGGCGCATGATAGGGCAGGGAAGCCGCATTCCAGCGCCGCGCATAGATCCAGATCAGAAGCAGGCACGCTCCAACGAAAGCTGCCAGAAGCAGGGATGCGGTTCTGTTGGGGAGCCAATGCGGAGGTCTCATCGGGTGGCTCTCCAATCCAGATCGAGCAGTTCCTGCGCCTGCTGCCCGTCGATATTTTCAGGGGTCACGAGCATGGGTTGCACATAGGTGACAGGCACAACTTTCTGGTTTTGTTTCTGTGCCACCAGATTATCGACGGCAATCTGGCCCATGCGCCGCATGTTAGGGGCGATGATGGCGTCGATAGCCCGATGCCGCAGCAGATAGGCCAGGTCATGGGAGTATCCAAAACCCACGATGGGAATTTTGCCGCGCTTGCCTGTGGTTTCCAGCGCCACAATGGCGCCTTGCGCCGCTGCGGGATTCAAGGCAAAGATGGCGGTCAGGTGACGATGGGCTTGTAAAGTGCTTTCCACGGCCAGTTCCGCCTGACCAAAGTGGATGGTGTTGTTGCCCGCATCGACAACGGAGAGCCCGCTCTGGCCACGGGTAAGCAACTCGCTGAAACGGGCGGCCCGTTCCGTACCGGCCAGCGAGAGGGGATCCATGCCGAGCACCAGCACCTCGCCCTTGCCTCCGGTCAGTAACTCGATGCGTTGCGCGGCAAGCCGTCCGGTGACTTGTTCATCGTTCAGCACAAAGGAAAGGTTCTTGCGCGGGCCAAGTGTGAGTTGCTCGCCCACCGCCACCACCGGCATGCCGGCGGCAAGCGCATGCGCCACGGCAGTATTCAGGGCAAAGGGATTCGAAGGGCTCAGAATCAGGCCGTAGTTACGGTCGCGAATGGCGGTGTTGATCAGAGCAATTTGCCGCTCCCCATCGTTCTGCCCATTGGGCCCGTTCCAATGTACATCCAGCTTCCGGTTGCGTGCTGACTCGGCAACCCCCACGTGCACAGAGACCCAGAGATGGTCCGAGCCGTGCGAGGGGATAGCGGAGATGGTCCGGCTGGCCGAGGGGGATTTGCAGCCGGAACAGAGCAGCGCCAGCGCGATTACCGCGTGGACGGCAAGCGGAAAGATGCCGCGCCAGCCATGCCTGCGGGCTGGAATGCTGTTCTGTGTCTTCATGGCGCCACTTGCAGCATAGAGGATGGAGGGGCCGTCTGGGAAAGCCGTCCGAGATGCGGCTCTGCTGCGATTTTTGTGGAAATCCGCTCAGAATGGTTCTCATGCCCCATATACACCGTTTCCGTGGCTCCGATATGCTTCCGGCGGTATGGGGCAGAATGGCCTCCTGATCGTTGGCTGCTGGAGGGGCCGTGCTTGCTGCCACGAGCGGCAGTTGCGGATAAAAAATCAGGATGAGGCGCAGCCAGACGCCACTGTAACGACTTTTATCGATTGGGCAAGGAAAGGAACTCCATTGAAGTACTTCGGTCGTATCGTTCGTAACGCTTTTATCTTGGGATGTCTCCTCTGTACGGCTTCTGCTGCATCGTTTGCCAATGCTCCGCGCGAGCGCTGGACTGAAGACCAGGCCTGGACCTACATGAACGCGCAACCCTGGCCGGTGGGCAGCAATTTTCTGCCTGCCAATGCCATTAACCAGCTTGAGATGTTTCAAGCGGCCACGTTTGATGCGGCGGAGATCGACCGCGAGTTTGGCTGGGCAGAGTCGGCCGGCATGACCACCATGCGCATCTTCCTGCACGATCTGCTCTGGCAGCAGGACTCCAAGGGACTGGTGCAGCGCATCGATACGGTTCTGGGGCTGGCTGCCAAACATCACATCAAGCCGGTTCTGGTGCTGTTCGATTCCTGCTGGGATCCCGATCCCAAGCCGGGGCCGCAGCGTCCCCCGATTCCTGGCATTCACAATTCAGGCTGGATGCAGAGCCCGGGCATCGCGCTGGCGGACGCCGCCAACACAGCCCGCTTCAAGGCGTATGTCGAAGGCGTGGTGGGTGCCTTTGCCAGCGATAAGCGCATCCTTGCCTGGGATGTGTGGAACGAGCCGGATAATCCTGGCGGCGGAAACTACACCAGCAATCTCAAAAACAAGGTGCAGTTGGTGAATGAAATGCTGCCGCAGGTGTTCGCCTGGGCGCGTTCGCAGGGGCCGGTCCAGCCGCTGACCAGCGGCGTATGGACGCACAACACCTGGGAGGATCCGCAGGGCTGGTCGGTGACGGAAAAGATTCAGCTCACCGAGAGCGATATTGTTTCTTTCCACGATTATTCATGGCCGGAGAAGTTTGAAGCCCGCGTGGTGAGCTTGGAGAAGCTGCACCGACCTCTGCTGTGCACTGAGTATATGGCGCGTGGCGCAGGATCGACGGTGGATACCATTCTGCCAATTGCCGCCAGCCATCACGTTGGCATGATCAATTGGGGATTGGTGCAGGGTCGTATGCAAACGTATTTGCCCTGGGATAGCTGGCAGGTTCCGTATACCAGCCGTGAGCCCGCTGCTTGGTTTCACGATCTGTTCTACACCGATGGACGGCCGTATCGTGCGCGCGAGATCGAGATTCTCCGCGCCACCTCCAAGAAGATGAACGAGAAGAAGTAAGCGGCACGCACCGCTGAGGTGTTCCAGTCGCGCAACAGCCGCATGGTTCCTCTGCAAGCAGAAGGATCATGCGGCTGTGGTGTTTTTATTGCTTCCTGTAGCGGTTCAACGTGGGCAGTATTTGGCTCCCAGCAACTCGTTGCCCCACAGATGAACCTCCGGGACAGTGGCGCCAGGAGTGGGCAACGTGTAAACCAGGGAGACACCCGACACCTTGCGACGGGTGCCAGGCAGATTCAACGATTGCGAATAGCCCACGCCGCTCAGAACCATGTGAACCGGAATCCTCTGCGACTGATGGTTGGTGAAGTGGACCGTGACCTGCTGGACCTCTACCGGTTCAACACTCTGCATGCGGACGGAGCAGACTGTGGGCCGTGCGGAGTTGGCCGGCACAAATGCTTCCGTGCTGACTTGAATCAGATTCGATTGGCCCAGGTGCAGCCATCGATCCTGCTGGGCGGAACTCAGTTTGGGCGCGGCCAGCGCTGCGAACAGCAGCAGGGCGCATAGGGCTAGGTTGTGTTGACGCATCATCGATCCTTTCTTCGAGGTATGCAAGGGCCTACTATTTAGGAGTAGCTGTTGCGCAGGTTCAGCTTGGCGCGGATGGCATGCAGCAATTCCATCACCCGCAGAGCATCGGCAGAGGTGGCGCTGGCCGGCGCGGCATCGGGCTTGTCCGGTGTGGGGAACAGCATGGACTCCATCTCGTCGGCAAAGACATCCATGCCATCGGACTGCAGCACCTGCGTCTCCGAGGCCAATTGGTTGGGAGCATGTTGCCAGCCCCAACGCGGACCCACGATGTAGTTTTGTAGGCCGTAGCTGCGGTTGCGGCCGGTCACAATGCCATAGCCATCGGTGCCGCGAATGGTCATACGGAATTCGCTGCGCCAGTGCACGATGGAAACATGAACATTGATGGCAAAACTGTTGGCCTGCAGGATGACATTGACCTCTTCTTCAATGCCGGTATTCCAGAACCCTGACCAACTGCTGCCGCCGGCAACTTCCAGCCCTTCCGGCGCCATCACCGCGCATAGATCCAGAAGATGGATGCCCGGATCGATCAGCGCACCGCCACCGGCGCGCTCGTCCTGCAGCTTCCAGGTTTTGTCCTGGCCGGGTGAGCAGCCATGGCCCAGATGCAATTCAACAGAAATGATCTTGCCAAAGCGACCGCGCTGCATGTCCTGAATCGCTTGGCGAATGCCGGGATAAAAGCGATAGTTCAGTCCCACCTTCAAACGATTGCCGCCATGGGCATGGAGCAGCTTTGCCTCTTTCAGATCGCGGCCCATGGGCTTTTCTACCAGCACGTTACTGTTGCCTTCCAGGGCGCGCAGGGCGATGGGAACGGTGATGTCATGCGGCAAGGCGAGCGTGACCAGATCGTGTGGCGCGGCCAGCAATTCATCCAGACTGCTATAGGCCATGGTGGAGTAGTCGTTCGCGGCCTTGGTGGTCAGTTCAGGGTTGGCATCGAAGACGCCGCGAATCTTTACATCGTAACCGCGTGCGGCCAGCTTCTTGATGGCGTCAAGGCGCTCTCTGCCGATCAGGCCAGCACCGACGATACCGACCTGAATCGTCCGGGTAGGCTTTTGAGCTGCAGATTGGTGAACGGGCGCCTGAACGCCTTCCGTAGCGGGGTCAATCACATTAGACATAGATCTGCCTCATTCTTCTTGGGGATGGGTTGTGGGGCAAACAACCTGACTTGCACAGCATGCAGGAGCCGCACCGGGGAAGGCCCCTGGAACAGATGCTCTTGGCGAGCCTGTCCAGAGACCCAGTGCGGAGTCTGCCTAGGCCACTGACGAGGAAGCGTTCACGCGGCCGTAAGCGTAGGCTGGCTCCATGGGGAGATGGCCCAGACGCCGGGGATGTTCCGTGCGCGTAGAGGCATGACGGCGGGTGTCGCTCTTCATGCTCATGGCCAGTGAGTTCTGGTGCGAGAACACCAGGAGACCGAGGCGGTCCTTCACATCCAGCTTGTTGAAGATGGACGTCAGGTGATGGCAGACGGTTGTTTCCGCAATGTGTAGCTCATCGGCAATGCGCTTGTTGCGGTAACCACGGCAGATCAAGTCAACGATCTGGCGCTCGCGGCGGGTCAGCCACTCGATGCGGCTGCGGGTATCGTCGCGTTTTCCGGCTGGCGACAGAACATGCTCCAAGAGCTCTTCCGCCGCGTTGTGCTCTACCCAGAGCCCGCCCTTGGCCACCTTCACGACCGCACGGCGAATGATGGCAGGGGCACAGGTTTTGTCGAGGGTGCCACGGGCACCCAGCTCGAGTGCAACCCGCGTGTTGTTGGAGTCAGCGCTCTGCATCAGCAGCATGACGGCCGACTGCTTGCTCAAGGCACGGATCTGGTCGGTGGACTCGATGTCATGGGGAACCATATCCCAGTCGATCAGGACCACGTGGGGACGGCTGGCTGAAACTTCCCGCGCGCACTTGGCTAGAGAAGTGAATTCCTGGACGATCTTGACTCCCGCTTCATCCTGAAACGTGCGGGCAATTCCAAGTGCAATCAATGGCTGGGGGCATATCGTGGCAAGTCGAACTTCATTTTCCTGGTTTGTCATTGCTCCAACCTCCTGGGGCAGACAGATGAGACACGGCCGCGAATCCAGGTTTGTTGCCGGCCATTGTCTCTAAGTTGTTTCTTTTCCACCAAAAACGGATGGCGTGTTGCGAGTGGGCTGATGCAGAGAAAGGCGATTTGTGCCGGCATGTACCGCAAGCCGTTGTGGCTTGCTGATCCAATCTGCCTTGCGATCAAGGTGCTCTCGGCCTCTTCGCAATCGCCAACAGGGTTTGGGTTGTCCCTGAGATGCGGGCATATTGGATCGGTTCATGTTGTCCGGATTGGGGTTAGGGATCCGGGGCTGGAAGTCACACCAACAGAACTCTGTGCATGGCCCTGTCGATGTCTGGAGAGTACCCTTGATCGCACCTCGATTCAATAGCCTGTATGGGTGAAGTCAATTTGGACTATATCAGGACAGAAAGGGCCGACGCTAAGGAAAGCATAAGTTTTTGTCCTGTAACGATCCTATATTCATGTAGATAGATGGAAATTTCTGGGCAGGAAAAAGCTCTGTTGCGCTGGACGGGATGTCTAAGATGCCCAAAAGACGCTCTGGGTTGTTTTTACCGATAAATTGGAAGCAGATAGAAGTGCAAGAGGGGAAATAGAGTGTGAGTATGGTTTGAGAAATTTTTTGTAGATCATTTATATAAAAGTGTTTATGTGTAATTTTGAGCACTTCGCTTTTTGCCTTGAATTTGCCTGTCCAGGGTTTGCGCCTACCGGCATGGTAGTTGGCCGCGTGAGCGGACCAGGAGAAGTGTCCTAACTGCTTGAAGGGGAGTATCTAGTCAATTTCTGCCGGACAGCCGGGACTTTTCCACAGGACTCAAGGAGTGGTGACGGCTCAGGCCTATCAGGAACCCTGATCTGGGTCTTTCAATGCGTGACCAAAGTGTATTTTCTCTGCACGAATGCCTTGTTCCGGAGCGGTTTTATGCGCTAAGCATTGCGCGCGCCTTGGGTGCTCGGCTGATAGTGAGATGGAAATTTGCGCTTTTCGCTGACAGGGAAGATCGTGCCATCCATCTAAAAATCAAATTATTCAGGTATTTGTAGATTTGCAGCGAGGCTTGAAGAGGGCCTTGCAACGTGTGCATACGATCCCGTTCACAGTATCTTGGTAATTTGAATTAGAGTTACCCTATTGACTGCAGTAATCTTTTTGATTATTACGCAAGTTCCTATACTCAGTTTGAAGCTGAAGGAAAGTGCAAGTCGCTTCAACGGAGACGCGAACTTTATGAGCATTTTTGCTTTTCATTCCAACCTGAATAATTTCAGTCACTTGCGTTCAGTCGGCACGACTTCGCACTGCATCGCTGTAAGCGAATCAACCTCAACCCGCACTGCTGCCCAGATTCGTCCTGTGTACTATGTCCTTCTGGCTGTTTTGCTGTTCTTGTTGCCTATGGCCAGCAGGAACGGGCAAGCGCAGGCGTTGACAGCTTCCACCGCACCCACCATTTCGCCTGCTGCCGGCAAGTACAACACGGTGCAGACAGTCACCATTACCGGGGCTACCTCGGATACGGTCATTTACTACACCACCGATAGCACGACGCCGACTACAGCTTCCGCTGTTTACTCGGCTCCGATCACGGTCGCCACTTCAAAGATCGTCAAGGCGATTGCCGTTACCAGTGGTTACAGCCAGAGCAGCGTAACGCAGGCAGCTTACACGCTGATGACCGCAACGCCTGTTAACTCGCCTACCTCCGGCGTGTTTACAACCGCGCAGACGATTTCTCTGACCGATGCAACTCCTGGCTCCACCATCTATTACACGCTGGATGGCAGCACGCCTACGACCGCATCGCCGGTGTACAGCGCGCCCTTTACGGTGTCGACCAATACGCTGGTGCAGGCCATGGCCACGGCCACTGGCTTTGCCAATAGCGGCATCTTGAGCAAGAGCTACAACTTCCAGGCCGCTGCGCCGGTTTTGTCGGTGGCAGGCGGAACCTATGCCACTACGCAAACCGTGGCGATGACCACCACGACGCCCAACACCTCCATCTACTACACCACGGACGGTACCACGCCGGCGGCTACTTCGTTGCTGTATAGCGGTCCCGTGACGGTGGCAGCGACGGAAAAGCTGATGGCCATCACCATTGGCAACAGCTACAACAAGAGCAGCGTGACCCAGGCCAGCTACACGCTGCAGCCGACCGCGCCCACGATTTTGCCGGCGGCGGGCAAGTACACCAGCGTGCAGTCGGTGTCGATTGCCGCGTCCACAGCGGGTGGCACCATCTACTACACCACCGATGGCACCACGCCGACCACGGCTTCGGCAGTGTATACCGGCCCCATCACCGCGAACAGCACGCAGACGATTTCAGCGGCCGTGATGGTGCCGAACTGGACGTTGAGCAAGATCACCAAGGCTGCCTACACCATTCAGATTCCGGTGGCGGTTCCGGTGCTTTCGCTGGCCAGCGGTACCTACTACTCCATTCAGAACGTGAGCATCAGCGATGCAACTTCGGGTGCGGTCATCTACTACACCACCGATGGCAGCTATCCGACGACAGCTTCCAGCGTTTATAGCGGCCCGATTCAAGTGACAGGCAACATGACCGTCAAGGCTCTCGCCGTGGCTAATGGCGTTGTATCCGCCAGTGCCGCGTCGGCAACCTACAGCATTGTGGCTCCGACGCCGGTGATTTCGCCTGCCTCTGGTACCTTCAATTACACCGCTACGGTTGTGATGAGCGATACCCTGGCCGGTGCGACTATCTACTACACCACCGATGGCAGCACGCCCACCACGTCCTCGCTGGTTTATAGCGCTCCCATCGTTTTGCAGCCCAAGAAGTCGACCACCTCGCAGTTCAACGCCATCGCGATTGCCAACGGTTATCAGCAGAGCGCGATGTACAGCGCAACGGTCACGGTAACGCTGCCGACCAACACGCTGGCTGAAGCCACTATTTCGACCACTCCTTCCAAGGTGATTCCCACGAACTTCCTGGGTATTTCCACGGATTGGACTCAGCCTGCGGCCATCATGGGAACGGCTTCGGGGGGTGTGAACGTTGCGTTCCGCAAGTTGCTGAATAACCTGATGCAGTACGCCACAGCGCCCATGATGCTGCGCTTGACGGGAGACAACTCGACGGTGGCCAACCTGACTGCCGACATTGCTCCGCTCTCCGAGCTCTCGCAGGCAGTCAATATTCACTACGTGCTGGGCGTGGATATGATGAACAGCAATCTTTCCATCACGCAGGCTCAGGCTGCTCAGTGGGTTTCGCAACTGCCGAACAGCGTCATCGACGGCATTGAGATTGGCAACGAGCCGGATAACTACCTGGGCCAGGGCAAGCGGCCCCTCACCTACAACTTTGACAGCTATCAGGCCGAGTACCAGACCTGGGCGCAGGCGATTCACGATGTCGCCGGCAGCAGCATCAAGATCATGGGACCCTCGACGGCCACTTCGTCCTGGAATAGCGGAGCAACCACAGCATTCCAGGGTGGAAGCTTCCTGCCGGATTTCGTCAGCCAGCATGCGTATCTGAAGCCTGCCAGCGCCACCTTTACTCCTCCTGCCGATTATCTGCTGCTGCCGGGTTCCGCCACGGATCTACCTGCGGCGTATGCTCCTTACGCGGCTTCGGCCCACAGCGCTGGACTCAAGTTCCGCATGGGTGAGATGAACTCTGTTTGCGGTGGCGGAGCGCTGGGCATCAGCGATACCTTCCAGGCAACTCTCTGGTCGATCGATGTGATGTTCAACTACCTTGCCAACGGCATGGATGGCGTCAACTGGCATACCGGCCAGTACACGCGCTACACACTGTTCGAGTTCAAGCCGCAGCCGTCTGGTAGCAAGGTGGTGTACAACCTGACCAAGGTGACGCCGCTCTACTATGGCTTGCTGACCTTCTCGCAGATGGCAGGACGCAATGCCAAGTTGCTGCCTGTGAGCCAGATGAGCGATTCGAATGTGAGCATCTGGGCCACGGTGGACAGCACTTCGGCCGTGCACGTGGTCGTCATCAATAAGGACGAACAGAATACGGGCAGCGTGCAGATTTCGCTTCCCGGTTACCGGACGGGAACGGTTCGCTCGCTGACCGCACCCACGTATACCTCAACCACAGGCGTTGTGTTCGGCGGCCAGACATTTGACGGTTCGACGGACGGCTCCATCCAGGGCTCGGTGGCCACCACCACCATTACGGGCACCGATGGCGTCTTCACCATTACCAATGTGCCGATAACCTCGGCTGTACTGATCGATTTCGTCCAATAACGAGTTTGGCGGTTTCTCCGTTAACCGCCAGCGGCCACGTCCACGGTGAATCTACCGTGAACGTGGCCGTTCCAACTTGCGAAGGCTGCTATACTGAAATGGCTCTCGGTTCTCCCTCGCTCTCTTACCAACAGGCAGTCTCGCGTCCATCCGGGCGCTAGTGGATGTATGTCCGCAGGAGACCTGCTGTGAGCCTACTAACTCCCCAAGAAAGAGCCTACCGCAGCGACATCGACGGCTTGCGCGCAATTGCTATTGTCAGCACCGTGGTTTTTCATGCAGGCCTGAGCTGGATGACGGGCGGTTTTACCGGAGTGGACATCTTCTTTGTCATCTCCGGATATCTTATCGGTGGCCATATCTACGCGGAGTTGCGCAAAGGCACCTTCAGCTTTGCCGATTTCTACCAGCGCCGCGCCAAACGAATTCTGCCGGCATACTTTGCGGTGCTCCTCTTTACCATTCTGGCGGCTCTGGTATTGCTCTCGCCTTATGAGGCGATGTTGTTCGGGCGCTCGGCGTTTGCCGCCACCCTCTCGACCAGCAATATTTTGTTCTGGAAGACCTCGGGTTACTTCGACCTGCATAGCGACTACAACCCACTGCTTATGACCTGGTCCCTGGGTGTGGAAGAACAGTTCTATGCCGTAGTGCCAATTTTGCTGCTGGTGGTTTACCGTTTCCGCCGCAATCTCTTGCTGCCGTTTCTGGTGCTGACGTGCGTTGTCTCGCTGGCATTCGCAGCGTATGAGTTGCCGAGGCATCCAACGATGGTCTTTTATATGTTGCCTTCGCGTGCATGGGAACTATGCGCGGGCGTGTTGTTGGCCGTGGTGGAGAAGGGACGCCGGCTGTCGCTTTCCTCTCGAAGTGCCAATCTATTGGGTTGGGCTGCATTGGCGATGCTGATTGTGCCGATTGTTCTGCTGAGCACCGCAACGCCTTTTCCCGGATTTGCCGCCATGCCGTCGGTTGCGGGCGCAACCATCTTGCTGGCAACACCGCAGGGCTGGATCAATCGTCGAGTTCTCTCGACGGCGCCCATGGTGTACATAGGCAAGGTTTCTTACTCCTTCTATTTGTGGCATTGGCCTTTACTGGCTCTGGCGCGCGTGGTCTTTGGTCCCAAGCTGCCGCCGTTGCTGGTGGCGCTGTTGATCGCTACGGCTTTTGGCGCGGCCGTACTCTCCTACTATCTGGTGGAACAGCCTTTCCGTAAGTCCAAGATGCCGCCGGTTCCACTGCTGATTCGCTATGGTGTGGTAACCGCAGTTCTGCTTGTGGTTTGCACCGTGGTGTGGAAGAGCGGTGGTCTGCCGCAGCGTGATCAGCAACTGGCGCGCATGGAACATGAGGGGCTTTCCCTGCAGGACGATCCCTGCCTGGAGCCATATGGCAAGGAGATCCCCAACACCAGTTCCACCTGCATGACGGCGAACAACTCCAAGGCCGTTGCACTGTGGGGTGACAGCCATGCCGCGGCACTTGCGCAGGCTATGCGCAAAATCGCACTGTCTGAAGGCTACGACCTGATACGGCTGAACAAAGCTTCCTGTTTACCCTTGGAGGGTGTTACGCGCTCTTTGCCTGCGCATCCCGGTCTGGCTGGCGAGTGCCTGCGCTTCAACCAGCGCGCGCTGCAAGTACTGAAAGATGATGCGCGCATCAAGTTTGTTGTGATGACCGGTTACTGGTCGGCTCCTTTTCAGGACAACACATATGAGGGACCTCTGGTGCAAACTACGGCGGAGGTCCATTCCAACCGCAACATGGATGCTGCAAGCGCGCTTTTGAGCCATGCTCTGGTTGCCACCATCCAAAGTGTGCAAGCGATGGGTAAACAGGTGATTCTGCTCGACGATGTGCCGTCGTTTGCCACCGATCCCTTGTGGCGTGTGCGCACCGCGCGCTCCGTCAGCCGCTACCAGTTGACCAACTGGTTGGGGATGAAGAATGGCAGCGATCCTGGGCTAGCCGATCAAGGGGATTTGCCTGCGGCCGAGCGCGAGGGAGGAGTTCTCGCGCAGGTGCGTCGCGACTGCCCTGGAGTGCGTTTTATCAATCTCAAGCAGAGTCTGTGCAATACGGAGGGAGAGTGCTTTTATCGCCGGGGCGAGCTACTGCTTTACTCGGATAATCAGCATCTCTCAGAGAGCGGCGCACTCTATGCGTTGCGGGATTTCCATCTTCCGTCCGCTATCAATTTCTCCGGAACTCCGAAAGCCACTGTAACGCCTGTCAGTTGATTCTTGCAGAGGCTCCGAAATGTGTATGGGGGGCAGGACTTAAAACGAGACAGACTTATTGCGCGCCAGCGCATTCACATTACCTGTCCCCCATGACGATTTACCTGTTTTGCAAGAAAAAATTACGCGCATCTCATATCGCGACTAGTACAAATGTTTATGAGTATTTATACCTATAAACTTACTTTTTCCTTCGCCAGAGTTTCTTCTTTTGCTTGCCTCTCAAGATCATCTTAATGGAATCAACGCACTGCACTGCGTGCTTGAGCGCATATGTGTGCTGCTGTATTTCTGTTTTTTGTAGAAGCAGCTCGGTTTCATTTTGATTAGTCAATAAGTTTGATTACCTTCCTAGCACATAGGATGTATAGGTTACTTCGGAGAAGCAGTTGTACACTTTTCTCCTGTCGATAAAGTGTGTAAGAGGTAAAAATGCGCTTCCCTGTAGCCTTATTTCTGCTTTCTTCCTGGCGCTTGAACTCATCATCAGGAAATTGCCGCGCGCGGCGCCTTGCGATGTCTAGATTGAATCCGAAGCTTAAGATACTGTGCTCCAGCGCCTTGTGCCTGGTTGTGTGGCTTATGGCTGGATGCGCCAAGACTGCTTCAATTGATACTTCGGGCAGCAGCGGCGCGGTAATCAAAAAAGATCCTGTCGTCACTGTTACGGATGTGCCTTCCGTGAGCCTGATTGCCTCTTGCCCGGCACAGGTTGTGATCAGCGATAGCAATACAAGCGCTGCCATTTACTACACACTCGACGGCTCAACGCCCAGCAGTTCATCGACCAGATATTCTGGCCCCATCAGTTTGGGCAGTAGTGCGACAGTGCAGATTATCGCGATGGCGAAAGCGGACGGCCTGGATGCCAGTGCGACAGCTTCAGCCAGTTATACGTCTCTGGCTTCGGCGCCAACGTTCTTCCCTTTGCCCGGGCCTTACACGGTCCAGCCCGGTGCGGTGACAATCTCCAGCACGGATACTTCGGCCACCATTCACTACACGCTTGACGGCTCAACGCCAAGCAACTCTTCGCCGGTGTATAGCAGTGCGGTTACGGTGAGTCCTGCGGCTGGTTCCACGCAGGTGTTGCGCGCCATTGCCGTGGACGGCAGTGCTGTTAGTTGCGCTTCGGAGGCGGCTTATTCTTACATTCCGCCTTCCTCGGCGCAGAGCATTGCTTCGGTTGTGGTGGATCCCACGGCCAGCGGCACGCGCATTCCCGACGACTTTGCCGGATTATCGCAAGACCATAACGATGTGGCGCGCTGGGTGGGACCGCCGGATCTGTGCGGCGGATCGGGGCAGTTGCCTTGCGCCGCTAATTCTGTGTATCGCCAGCTACTGAATAATCTAATCTCTGCTTCAGGCAGCACGCTGTTTTTGCGCGTGGAAGGCGATGGCGCGATGGCGCCCGATAACACCAACTATGGCGGCGCATACTACAACAACTGCTCGCACTCCGGCGCGACGTTTGACTACGCACAGACTTACTCTTCCGGCGACAAGAGCGGATATTCGTTGATGGGGCCGCTGAAGTCGTTGCTTGCCAGCACAGATGTGAAGGTGAGCCTGGGAATCGACATGGCTTGCAATCAGGAAAGCTGGGCCAGCACAGAGACCGCGAACTATGTGAACTCCGACAATGGGCTTGGCTCTCTCTGGTCTAAAGTTGTAGCCATTGAGCCGGGCAATGAGCCCGACAACTATCTCAGCCAGAGCTTCCGTTGCACGGGCTACACCTTCAATGGAAGCTGCGCATCGCAAAGCTATCTGCAGGATTGGAAGCAGTGGGTTGCGCGGGCTCAGGCCGCAGCACCTTCCACGACGCTAAAATTCATGGGGCCCAGCACTGCGGGATCGTCGTATATTGCTGGAGTTCAGGCGTCTTTGGGTGCGGGGTTCAATCCGGCCATCATCAGCCAGCACAATTATCCGATTGCAAAGCAGACTATCTGTACCCCCGCGCAGATTGCGGCCGGATCCACCAGTGCCTGTAATCTGCCCGATGTGCTGTTGCAGCAGGCTTCAGTGTATGGAGCCAAGGTGGGGCCCACGCTGTACCAGAGCTATCTCAAATCGGTACGTGCCGCATCACCGAGCACGTTATTCCGCATGGGCGAGTTCGGCGACATTGGCGGTGGTGGCCAGGCAGGACTGAGCAACACGTTTCAAGCTGCCTTGTGGCTGCTGGATGTGGAATTTCTGTATGCGTCTCTCGGCTATGACGGAACGAATCTGCACACCGGCCAGTACACCAACTACAACCTGTGGGAATTCACGTCGTTCTATGCCCTCAAATTTGTTCAGCCTCGCTATTATGGGCTGCTCATGTTCGATAAGGCTGCGGGCCATGGGGCGCGGCTGGTTCCGGTCAAGCTTACAACTTCAGCCAATCTTTCTGCCTGGGCAACGATCGATGCGCATCAGGCCGTGCATGTGGTGATCATCAATAAGGATGAATCCGCTACCGGTACGGTGCAGATTACCGTGCCTGGCTACAGCAGTGCGACCACGGAATTGCTCTCCGCGCCATCCTATAGTGCACAGTGCAAATCGGGGCAAAATGATATTGGCTGTTCTTCCGGAGTCTCGCTGGGCACGACAACGTTCGATGGGTCAACCACGGGGAGTCCTGTGGATTGGGCGGTAGGCCACTCTGGACAGAGCTGCCCCTATGCGCAACAGGAACTCTGCGCGCAGCAATTGAATGCCAGTGGCAATGGCGTGTTCACAGTTACGGTGCCAATTACCAGTGCTCTGCACTTGACGGTTAACCCCTAATTGCAACGTGTTCGGGCGTGCTGTTTCCTCCGTGCCTCTGGCCGCGGATAGAAGCAGCACGCCACCAGCGCGAATAGCCAGGGTTCATCTGTTACAGGCAGCGAAGCGATTTTTCTCTGGCTACAATAAGAATCCGATAGTATGCGTGGGCGCGGTCTGAGACCGCGTTTGTTTTTTGTGTCTGAAGTGCGCGGTGTGCTTGCGAAATTGTTGGCATTTTTATCTTCATCCGGGCCGTCCGAAAGCACCAGGAAATAGGACATGGAATACCGTATCCTCATGCGTACATTTTGCCTGTGCCACGTCTGGTAGAAAAGGGCTCTTACCTTTTTGTCCTGCACGCCTACTAGTTTTTGCCTGCTAAAGATATGAGCAGAAAGGGAAAGTTTTGGAGGAAGAGAAACAGAATAGGCGGAAAGTGACAGGCGGAATTTAGTCGTCCTGCAGGAAAGTAACGTAACCAGATCGAGAGACAAGTAAGATAGGGAGAGTTACTTATAAAGGATAGAAAATAGGAAGTTTCCATGGTTGACTTAGATTATCCAGATGCTAAGATGAGCATGAACGAACTAGTCGAAACCTAGTACTGAAATACTATTCCGTAGCGATGTAAAGTTGTGGCGTCTTCTCCCGGTTCAAGGGTTGAAGTCTACCTTGAGCTGGCAACCCGAGGCCCGGATGTTGGTCGTCAGAGCCTTGTCTGTGAATTGCTTTTCAGTGCTGTGACAGTCATTGAGTGCGGCCCACACTCTCTTTCCCTGTCTGTCGCGGCGATCAGGAAGCATGTGCTGGCCAATCATTGTCTGCGCGCCGTACTGGGCTAGTGTTTCCGTTGCAGCATCGCAATCGAATGTGTCGCCAGGGCGTATTGCGAACTGCACTGCCAATTCGGAAAAGTGTGTATGCGGGTGAACTGCAGCCAGAAGGATACGTGTCTTCGCGGGTGCGTTGCATGGGTGCATATTTTTCCGGTAAGAAGAAACGTCACTGCGACATGGAGGCAGATTGAGTCAACCTATGCAGCATCCTAAGCAATTGCAATTCTTGGCTCGGAATGCAGCGGCTCACTCGATGAGAAATTCAGAACTGACTTTGTCGGATCTGTTCAAGTCGATCAAGCGGCGTCGCAAACTGGTCCTGATCGTGACTGGTGCGAGCTTGGCGTTGGGAGTGGCAGCATGCCTGCTGAAGACTCCCCGGTACGAGGCCAGCGCTGCTGTCCAGGTGCAGAAGGATAACCCTGGACCGCTTGGCTTGAACAGTGCGATCAACGAAGGTCCTATGCCTTCCGATGCGATCGACTACAACATTACGTTGCAGACGGACGCACAGATCCTCAGGTCAGAGCCGCTCGCGGTGAAGACAATCGAAGATCTGCACCTGGAGCAGACGCATGACTATCGGCCTCGATTCAGCCCCGTAGGCTATGCACTGTCGTTGATCGGGCCGAAGGTCAAGAGTGAATCCGCGGCGCTGCCACTGGACCAGTCTCCGGTGCGGCGGGCAAAGGTGCTGCGCATCTTTGGGGATCACCTGAAGGTGAAGGTGCAGGATGGTACGCGATTGATTTCGGTCAGCTACTCGGATCCAGATCCGCGTCTGGCCAGCGCGGTTGTCAACCACCTGGTGGAAGGGTTGAAGAGCTACGATTCCCATGCGCGCAGTGACTCAACGCAGGAAGCGACGGGCTGGCTGGGCAAAGAAATGGCTGAACTGCGCAAGAACGCAGAGGATGCCAATGCACGGGTTGCCGACATTCAGAAGTCAACCGGTGTGTTTACCACTGGCGACACGGATGCGAACGGCCGTGTGATTGCTGTGAGCGTTGTCCTGGCTCGTTTGCAGGATCTGAATAATTCACTGACCGCCGCGCAGACCAACAGCATTCTCAAGGAAGCGGTCTACCGTGCTGTGCAGTCGGATGGCGCAGAATCTATCTCCGGTTTGAGTGGCAACATCCTGAGCGGCGCTGCCCCCAACGTGGTCAACTCGCTCAACACCATTCAGACATTGCGTGCGCAGGAAGCCAGCATCAAAACCAACATGGCGCAGGGCTCTGCCAAGTATGGCGCGAACTTCCCCAGCATGGTGCAGATGCAGAAGCAAGTGGATGAGATTGAGCGCTCGATTCATGCGGAGCAAGACCGGATCAAGGATCACGCCAAGAGCGACTACATGATTGCTCGCCAGACCGAGAGCAATATCCGCTCTCTGTATGACAAGCAGAAGGGGCAAGCCGATGCCATGAACAACAAGGGCATCGAGTACATGGTCGCCAAGCAGGAAGCGGATCAAGAACGCAGCCTGTATAACGACATGTACCGCCGCATCAAGGAAGCGGGTGCGCTGGAAGGCCTTCGCCGTTCTGACATTCTTGTGATGAATCCAGGCGCGATTCCGGGCAAGCCGAAGTCGCCGAATCCGCCCCTCTATCTGGGTGGGTCCGTGGTTGTGGGCTTGTTGTTTGGAGCGTTTATAGCGTTGCTGGTGGATGTGCGCGACCGGCGTCTGTTGGAGATTGCTCAGGTTGAACACGAACTGGGTGTTTCTCCCGTTGCCGTGATTCCTGCAACCGGCAAAGCTGGCAGCGAGGGCGACCCGGCAAAACTTCTGGCTGCTGAAGCTTCGGGTGGAGATAGTCCCCTGACGGATCTGATCGAGAATCCGCTTTATCTGGAGGGCATGCGTTCCCTGCGCACGGCCATTACCAGTGGTTATGGTTTGAAGCCGCATAGCGTTCTCTTGCTGACAGGCTGCGGTGAGGGCGACCGCGTGACGGGCTTCGGCGTTCATCTTGCCGCGGTTTTTGCACGGCAGGGCTACAAGATACTGCTGGTTGAAGCTGACCTGCGGAAGCCCATGCTGAAGGATGCTCTGAATCTGCGCACCAATGCTGGACTGGCCAACATGCTGAATGGCAATTCCGCTTCGGCCGCGGTTCAAGGTTTGAAGGATAGTGATCGCCTGGGCCTGCTGCATGCGGGCGAGGATACGGGGCTGTCGTCTGAATTGCTTGGTTCAGAAGGCATGAAGGCGCTGGTTGCAGGATGGCGCGCACAGTACGACTATGTGCTGATCATTGCTCCGCCTGTGCTTTCGGTGTCCGATGCTTTGGCGCTACGTGGATTGTCGGACCTGGTCCTGCTTTGGGCTGGCTACGCCAAGACCGAGCGCAAGGCTATGTCGCAGGCTTTCCGCCTCTTGTCGGCCGCCAACGATTCATCCGACGTGGGTGTGGTGGTTTACGGCGTGCCAGAGAACTCGAATGCTCATTACGAATACTATGGCTCGCACTTGGTCCATTACGGAGCAAATGCAAAGGAGAGTGCCTAAGATGCGGATTAGGAATGAAGAACGGAAACATTGCTCTTTCGTCTTTCTGATGGTGGCACTGCTTGCCTTTGTTTGCAGCTCGTGTGTGGGCTCACAGGCCACGGCGCAGGAACCGCAAAACGAGTTGGTGGCAGGACCGGGCGACACGTTGCACATCAGTGTCTTTGCCGAGCCGCTGTTCGAACAGCGTGTTTCGGTATCGAGCGAGGGTGTTGCGCGGTTCTATCTGCTGGGCGAGGTGAAGGTGCAGGGGCTGACCGTAAACCAGATCGCCGCCAAGCTGGAGTCGCAGTATAACGCAGGCTCGTTTCTGATCCATCCAAGCATCAACGTGAGCATTGAGATGTCTGCCAGCATGCAGGTCTCGGTCTTCGGCGAAGTGCATAATCCCGGCGCCTACGACCTGAACACGGGGCGTTCCATCGCAGACGTGCTGGCGCTGGCCGGCGGCTTGAATGAAGATGCGGATCGCAGGATTGTCATCCGCCGCAAGAACGGCGGCGACGTTACGGCATTTGTCACCAACTTGCCATCCAACCCTGCTTATACTTCCGCGATTGTCTACCCTGGCGATACGGTGATTGTGTCGAAGGCAGGACTGGTCTACATCCTTGGCGATGTGAATCGCCCGGGCGGCTACTTCATGCAGAGGGATTCGGCATTGAGCGCGTTGCAGGCCATTACGATGGCGGGTGGCATGCCCCCGAATGCTGCTGCGCCCCACGCAAAGATTGTGCGCAAGGATGCGTCGAATCCAAAGGGGTATGTCGACATTCCACTGCAACTGCGTGCCATGCAGAAGGGGAAAATTCCCGACATGCAACTGCAGGCGGACGACATTATCTACGTGCCCTTCAGCTATGGCCGTAACTTCATCATCCAGTCTCCGGCCATTATGGCTTCGGCCACCTCGGCGCTGATCTATACGCATCCTTAAGGATGCGTATAGCGCCGGGAAATGATGCGCGATGTGCGTAAGGCGGTAGCAGTCCATCCATAAAGGGAGTTGAATATGCCCGCGGTTAGCGTTGTGATTCCAACCAGAAATCGGCCCGCTCTTGTTTTGCGAGCGGTGGAGAGCGCCTTGGCGCAGACCTGCGCCGATCTCGAAGTGGTGGTGATTATCGATGGGCCGGATGCCGCCACGCGCAACGTTCTTGAAGCGCTGCAGGAGCCGCGTCTGCTTGTTGTCGAGTTGGAGCAGAGCGTGGGCGGGTCTGAGGCACGCAATCAAGGGGTGGTGCATGCAAAAGGCAAGTGGATTGCCCTTCTTGACGACGACGATGAGTGGATGCCCACCAAGATTGCGCGTCAACTCGAGATTGCAGAGGCGGCGCAGAATCCTTACATGCTCGTTTTCACGCGCATGGTGACGCGCTATCCCACGGAGGAATTTATCTGGCCGCGGCGCTTGCCGGAGCCGGGTGAGAAAATCTGCGACTACCTGTTTATCCGAAAAGGATTTTCGTTCGGAGAAGGGTTTCTGCAGACCTCATCCTTCTTTACCTCACGGCAGATGTTGAGCGAAGTGCCCTTCCGCAAGGGGCAGTTGCGTTTTCAAGATACGGATTGGTTGTTGCGCGCCAGTTCGCACCCGAAGGCTGAGATTCATGTCATTGCCGATCCGTTGGTCATCTACTACATGAATGACTCTGCAGCAGTGAGCCGCAAGCCGGACTGGGAGTATCTGTACAACTGGGGAAGAGAAAATCTTCTGCCGTTGTCCAAGCGGGCCTATTCCTACTTTCTTGCCACACAATGCATGCCGCGTGCAGGCAAGCAGGACGCCCCTTTCCGGGTTAAGGCCAAGCTCCTTTGGGAGTGTATTGGGAAGGGAAGCGCGACGCTGAATTGCATCTTCCTCGGCTTGGTTTATTGGTTTACGACGGAGAAGTTCCGGCATGCTCTGCGCGATAGCGTGAATGCCGCCGGCAAAGCCAAGCAAAGGCTGGTTGAACCATAAACGCGGAGATAACAGCGCTGCATACCGCCACGGAAACAGCGGCAATTCTGTACGGGAGTCCTGATGAGAACTCGCTATAGCCTGTCGATCAAAGAGTTCATTACTGTCTGCCTGATGCTGTTCTACGGCACGTGGGGCTATGTCCCGATTCTGATGCCGTCGGTGGCGGGAGCGCAGGTTCTGGAGAGTCAGCAGGCGCAGACTCATAGCATTAATCATATTGTGCTGTTTGCGGAGTGGGTCGGCATTGCCTATCTGCTGTACGAGGTTCGCTTCAAACTAGCGTGGGGATTGACCAGTGTGCGTCTCGCGCTGATCTATATTGGCTACTCAGTGTTGTCGATTTTGTGGTCGGCCAATACCTCCAGCGCGGTGTCAACTTGTCTCAGCTTGTTCTTTACCACCATCCTCGCAATTTACCTTGCCTCCACATATTCGGCGGAACGGCTTACGGTTCTCTTGAGCTGGCTGGGAATGATGCTTTCGGGCTTGAGTGCAGTCTTCGCGCTTTTACTGCCGTCCTATGGCATCGACCACTTCAACCATGTGGGAGCGTGGCAGGGGATCTATGCGCAGAAGAACAGCCTGGGCGTAGTGATGGTATATATGACCGGTATTGCGCTGGCGCTGCAACCGGTGACGTTTTTGCAGAAGGTATGGAAAGCGATCGTCTTTACACTGTGCTTTGCTGAAGCGATTTTGTCCGCGTCGCGCGAAGCATGGATTGGCTGTGCGATTCTGCTTCTGCTGCAATTTAGTTTGTACATCTACTCGCGCTTTGCCGTACGCTCGCGCGTACCGCTTTTGGCAATGGCGCTCACAGCCACAGGAACAGCAATTGCTGCTGGTGTGGCGTTGTTTGTTTACATCGTTACCGCACTGGGACGCGATATTACCTTGTCTGGCCGTACCCCGCTCTGGGAGGCTGTAATCGATCAGTGCAAGACGCGTCCGCTGCTGGGCTTCGGACTGAATTCTTTCTGGGGCTCCGAGCATGCATTCCCTGTGAACATGGCGATTCATTGGGTCGCGACCAGTGCTCATGATGGATACCTGGAATGCGTTCTGGAACTCGGATTGGTTGGGCTCATGTTCCTGTTACTGGTGATTGGATCCGGCTACATCAACATGATCAAGGTGCTGGCGCGCGTTCGCGAGATCGCTGTGGCACGTGCGTGGATCTACTCGGTGCTGGCGGTGACCTTGTTCAATTTAACGGGCAATATGACCGGCATTTCGAACAGCATCAGTTGGGTTCTGCTGGTGAGCAGTTGCTGTATGCTGGAACGTCTGGTGCTTGAACGTTCGATACAGAATGAGATAGCTTGGGAGGAAGAGGAGTCTGCGGAATATTTTGCCTCCCTTGAAGCGCTGAAGATCTGAGCTGGCTTGAGTTTTTTTGCTGTGGCGAGTATACGGAAAGTGAACCGGTCGTTGGTTGGTGGTGATGAGATGAAGCGACTCACTTGCTTGCTCGTGTATGCTGCCTGCTGCTGGGGTGCACAGGCTCAAGCATCTGCACAGGGATGCCCTGCTGAACGGCCTCGAAGCGCCAGTTATCAAACCTTTGCTTCCGACTTCACGCGGCAGACTGAGCTCGATCCTGCGCAATGGAGAGTCTACACAGGGCAGCATGGGCCCATGGAGCAGGAAGCCAACGTCTATCTGGCAAAGAACGTTGTGCTTCGACCTGGGACCGGGCTTGACCTGGTCATCGATCAGGCACAGATCTGGGATCACTCCTATACCGCAGGCTGGGTGGAAACGCGTACGCGTTTTGCGCAGACGTATGGGCACTTTGAGATGTTTGCCCGGCTTCCGCAAGCCAATGGTGTGTGGCCTGCTTTTTGGCTGGCGGCGGAAAATGGCACCTGGCCTCCAGAGATCGATGTTGTGGAGTTTGTTTTTGCTCCGCGAGGTCAGCATCCAGATCCCAAGTCGCCCGACCCACAATCTACGGTTGAAACTACACTGCACTGGGCGGATGAACAGGGGCAGCATAGATTTCAGCATGCAGGCGCCGATCCGCAGCACCCACGCTTTCATGTCGGCATGGATTGGGAGCGGACTCCGCATCTGATGAATGAGCGCGCCGAGCTTCCCGGTTATCATCTATACGCAATTGACTGGCTGCCCGGACAGATTGTTTGGTTCGTGGATCATCGCCCGGTGTACTGCATGAGCGATAACGTGCAGGGCAGTCATCGCATTCCCAGCCAACCAATGTACATGATTCTCAGCGATTCGGTTGCGCCGCTTGTCCAGACAGTTCCGCACTGGGCAGGGAAGCTTGAGCCCGATCAAAAGTTTCCTTTGGATTTTCAGATTGCCTACGTGCGCGCTTATCAGTTCAATGAGTTTCATGAGCCGCCGTTGCCTCTGGATCTTGGCGCGCTGACGCCTGCCAATAGCGAGGCTCATGCTGGACAGAAGATCACGTTTCACCTGAGCCTCAAGGTTGGCGCTTCTGATCTGGGGAAGGGAAGAGTGGTTCTGAGCCTCTATGAGATGCTGGATCCGCATCAGTTCTATGGCGTTGGTCGCATGGTAACCAGCGTACCCGTGGCCGTGCCTAATCTAGAGGCCGGACATAGCTATCCAGTGGATATCGATCTAGAGCTGCCTAAGACTTTGACGCCTGGAATTTATGGAATAGACCTGAAAGCTAACTATACAGACGGTCCCGGCAACCTACTTCCGGGCCAATGGCCACGTGGATTTCATGATCGCGAAGCTACTACACTTGTTGTTCGATAAGATATAGGTTGCAAGGAAAACATATCTTGGTGGATAACTTCCAGCGTGCCGCTTTCCGCGGCACGCTTATCTGGATAGAGGAAGAAAAATCTCCTGCCATCAAAAATCTGTAAGTAGAATGCTGAAGAAAAGCTAGCGAAATTGCGCGGCCGGATTACCTGCTCGTGTGAGACGGTGTGCCGGCCGGTGGATTCCACCAAAGATCACCGATCTACATCGGCCGCTTGCGATCCTCTTCATAGTGGCTGAAGTGTTCGAAGATTTTGAAGATTGCTTCGCTACGGCTTGTGACTCGCAGCTTGGCATAGATGTTGACCAAATGATTCTTGATGGTGTGCTCGCTCACGTGCAAGGATGCTGCAATCTCTTTGTTGCTCTTGCCCACTGTGATGAGGTCGACCACCTGGCGCTCACGGTTGGTGAGCAGCCGGCTCAGCAGGGTGCTCACGCGCTGTCTCTGGTTGTGCAGCGTAAACTCGTCCACCAGATAATTCAGCAACTCGCTGGAAGCCCATACCTGGCCGCCGCTGACGCAATGGATGGCCTTGAGCAACATCTCGATGCTGGTTTCGTTCTCGATCATGTAGCCGCGTGCCCCCGCGCGAAAAGAGGCAATGACATCGTCTCTGCGGGCAGAATTGGCCAGCACAATGCAGCGCAGGTTGCGGTTGATGTCCAAGGCATTGGTCAGCAACTGCAGGCCAGAGTGCTTGGTGCCGTCCAGGTCGAGATTGGTCAGAAAGATCTGATGCGGCGTGCGCGTGAGTTCTTTGAGCGCGTCATTCTTTGAGACGCTGGTGCAGACGATCGGAATCGGCGACTTATCAGTGAACTCACGCGACAGCAGATCTGCAGAGATCTTACTTGCAAGAGCGATACATACATGGGTAGGCTGTGCTGTGGCGTCCATCAATCAAAGCACCTCGTAAAAGAGTGTCGAAGCGTTTCCTGTTGTCCTTCCGATGACATAGCCAATGGTGCGCAGTTGTACCTGTCCGCCTGGAGCAGATGCTAGGTATCTTGGCCAACTGGTCCAACCATCGTAGCAAAGCCATCAACGGAGTGTGAAATTCCGTTGCGCTTGCCCGTGTTAGCAGACCCACATGCTTTTGTACGAACAATAGAAAGAGATGCGGATCAGCAAGGCGCAAAAAAGTTTCAAAAAATTTGTAGCTGTTTGCCTTGGTTCAATCCGGCTATGCTTCTGGACAAAGTGAGTGCCCAACCCACTTCTAAACCGGTTTTGGTCCCTATCTGACAGGGGAAGTGCAGACAAGGGGAAACTGGTCTAGAAGTAGGATAAAACAAGTCCGAATTATAGGCAATGGGCTAAAACCTTTGCACTAGCCGGGCCTTAGTACGTGGGCACGTGCGCGAGTTACCCTTTGTGGTTACAAGTGAGTTGTTCCTTCCTATCAAATGGGTTTAACTGGTGGCCGGCCCATGCTGATGTAGGTAAATCCTCTTTCACGCATTTGTTCCGGCGCATACAAATTGCGCCCATCGATTACGATCGGAAAACGGATTAACTGGTTGAGGCGCACCAGGTCCAGCTCCGCAAATTCCTTCCAGTCGGTCAGGATCAATAGTGCGTCGGCGTCTGTGCAGGCTTGTTCGATGGACTCGGCGTAATGCATGCCATCGCTGGCAGGAATCACACGCTTAGCATTGTCCATGGCGGCTGGGTCATAGGCATGCACCGTGGCGCCAGCCTTGAGCAACGGGGCGATGATTTCCAGTGCGGGAGATTCCCGGATGTCGTCGGTGTTGCCCTTGAAAGCGAGGCCAAGTACTGCCAGGCGCTTGTTACGCAGGGTCCAGAGGGCTGAAACAACCTTATTGAAGTACACCTGCTGCTGCGTCTGATTCACCTTGCGAATTTCCTGCAGCATCTGGAAGTCGATACCATTCTGTTCCGACACCCAATGGAAAGCGGCCACATCCTTGGGGAAGCAGGAGCCGCCATAGCCAATGCCGGCGCGGAGAAATTTGGGGCCGATGCGGGAATCCATGCCCATGCCCTTGGCGATATCCTCAATGTCGGCGTTTACGCTCTCGGAGAGGTTGGAAACGGCGTTGATAAAGGAAATCTTCATGGCCAGGAATGCATTGGAAGCGTGCTTGATGATTTCCGCTGTCTGCGGCGTGGTGTACAGAATGGGCGCCGGCTGCGACTGGCTGCATGGACCGGGAAGAGCATCGGGCTGCGCGTAATAGGATCCGCTGGTCAAAGGTGCGTAGATGCTTTCGAGCAGTTGGCGGGCGCGTTCGCTGTTGGCACCCACCACAATCCGGTCCGGATGCAGGAAGTCTTCAATCGCGGTTCCTTCACGCAGGAACTCTGGATTCGAGGTCACATCGAAGCTGCTGAGCAGAAGGCCGTGGCGATGCAGCACGCGGCGGATCCACTCATTGGTGTAAACCGGCACTGTGCTCTTTTCGACGATCACCTTATAGCCATTCATGGAGCGCGCAATCTCAGAGACGACTGCTTCCACGTAGGAGAGATCGGCGGCGCCGCTATCGCCCTGCGGGGTTCCAACAGCGATGAAGATGACTTCGCTTTTGGTGACAGCGTCCGAGAGGTCCGCGGTGAAGATGACACCCTTATTGCGGTGCTTGGCAAGCAGTTCAGGCAGATGTTCTTCAAAGATGGGAACTCCGCCGTCCTGCAACTGTTTTACCTTGGCTTGATTGTTGTCAACGCAGATGACTTGGTGGCCCATTTCAGCAAAGCAAACGGCGGCCACCAGTCCCACATAGCCAAGTCCAACAACGCAAATCGTATTAGGTTTATCCATTCTCGCCTTAACCCCCTGACAGAACTTTCAATGCAAATTAGGTTGGACGAAATGCGCGCTGGCGCACTCGTGGCCGTTCGATACACCCGGCAGCGCCGGGCAGCGTTCACTAAGCTTCCGGCACGTCAGCCAGCTCCTGCGTGGGGCCGGCATTTTGTTGCCGGGCAATAAGCCAGGCAACGCAAATCCAGTTCATGGCGGCAAGCGCTGCATCGGAAAGCAGGCTGGCCGCTGCCGCGCCCCTCCAGGAGTAGATCGGAATAAGCCAAGCATTCAAGCCAATGTTGAGCAGCGCGACGGCGATCTGTTGAACGGTGCGATACCACTGTGAGACCGAGCCGGTGATGGTTGTCCCGCCTGCATAGTGGAAGCAGCGGATCAACGGCAACAGGCAAAGCCAACGCAGTGCCTCTGACGAGCGCGCAAAGCTACCGCCCAGAATGTGCGAGAGCAGCGGCGCAGTAAAGAACATCAGTGCTGCCGCGGCAATCGAGTAGTAGCTGGTCTTTTTGAGCAGCTTCAGGGAGAAAACACAGGCGTGCTTTACGCTCTTGGAACCCTCGCGGAAGAACTGCGGGAAGGCCGCGGCAAAGACGCTATAGATGGGCGTGCTGGCCGTGTCCACAATTCTGTAGGCGGCTGCGTAGATGCCGGCTGCATCGTTCATGCCCATGCTGACCAGCATGGTTTTGTCCACGTCGTTATAGACGGAGATGGAAGAACTCGACAGCGAAAAGCTGAATCCTTCGCTGAGCTCCTTGCCAGTAATCTTGGCCCACGCCGGCATGCCGAAGGCGCGTGTGACCAGAATCAGACTGAGGAGCGCAACACCAAGCGATGAAATCCAGTAGATGCGCGTCCACAAATATGCGGTGGCTTGAACATGCAGCACCATCACCATGGCATACAGCAGGCCTGCAAATAGCGCGCGGGCTGCGTTGGTGAGCATCATGATTTGAGCACTGCCGCGAAACTGAGAAAAACCCTGGTAAGCTTTGCTGCACAACACGGAAATACGAGCAAAGAAAGCATCAGAGATTGCGATAAAAGGGATGAGAACGCGGACTTCAGGGCTGAGGACAAATTGTCCGATGACCATGGCAATTCCGGTGACAACCACAAAGCCAAGGGTGGTGAGTTCCAGTGCCAGGCCCCAGGAGCGTGCAAAGGCCTTGGGATTCCGGCTGACATCGCGAATGATGATCAGATCCATGCCGAGGCCGCTGAACTGTGCAAGAACACTGATCAACGACGCGACGCCGACAAAGGCGCCATATTCGTGGCTGCCGATGGCGCGCCCAATCAAAACGAAGTAGAGTGCCTGGAACGCCATGGAGAGGCTTTGCCCGGAGAGCATCCAGGCAGAATTCCGCTTCAGGCTCTTTCCGGTGTCCTGTATAGGCTCGGTGGTCTGATTGCCGGGGCGGCTCGTCGTGCTTGGGGATCCGTTTGGATTCAAGGTCGCCTCTTTGTGCAGGTAGGGAAGTGGTCCGCCGGTTTAGTTCATCAGAATCAATGTCAACTCGGCGGACCGCTTGATAGGGTCAGTTGCAGGCGCTCTCAACGCGCGCCTTGCAAGCTTGGAGTTAGAGCGAGTAGCCAGCCATGCTGGCGTCGTTGTAGAACATCTTCACGGTGTCGAGAGAGTATTCCGCCAGATCCTTGCCCACCAGCTTCAGTTTGGCCAGGATGTCAGGAGTGGCTGTGATGATGTGGCAGCCGATTTCGTCGGCCTGGAAGACGTTGAGAAGTTCGCGCGGGCTTGCCCACAGCAACTCGGCCTTGGGGTAATCCTTCAGTGCATCCAGGCAATCCTTCATCAACACCACCGGGTCCACGCCTGTGTCGGCTACGCGTCCAGCAAAGACAGAGATGATGGCCGGCGTGTTGACATCCAGGCATTCGGCCACAGCCTTCACTTGATCTACCGTCATCAGCGCGGTGATGTTGAGGACTACGCCTTTGGCCGCGAGCTTCTTGATGAGTGGGCCGGTGAAATCGCCCTTGGTGTTGGTCACCGGGATCTTGATGTTCACATTCGGACCCCAGGTGGCGATCTTGTCGGCCTGAGCTTCCATGGTCTCCAGGTCGTCGGCGAAGACTTCCAGCGAGATGGGGCGATCAGGAACAGACTGCAGAACCTTGCGGCCAAAGGCTTCGTAGTCAGAGATGCCGGCTTTGCGCATGAGCGTTGGGTTGGTCGTGAATCCCTGGATGTAGGGCTGCTTGTACATCGACAGGATGCTGTCCAAATCAGCGCCGTCGCAGAACAACTTGATTTTCAGCTTCTCGATCGTCTTCATGAGAGTCTCCCATTCAGTTGTGAAATGACGCCACAGTCCGCGGCGGTTGGAAGTTGGTGTCAGGCAGCCAGGCTGTCTGCATGGAGTAGGGTCAGGCCTGCCAGAATTGTTCTTTCCGGTTGAGGAAGAAACCGGGGTCAACACCGTTGGTGATGGGCCGCGATGAAGCGAACTCATCCCGCAGACGGCTGAGGAAGTAGCTCGGTGAGGCCAGCAGTGAGCGCAGTGCGTAGAAGCATGCGCGTACATAGGCGCTTTTTGCCATCATCATGTTTACGTTGCGCAAATGTTCTTTGGCTTCCAGGTCGCGCTTGGAAACCAGCGGTTCAAGCAGGTCTCGCACGGCGCTGAAGGGCAGCGGGGTCCAGTGGTTCAGCCGCGACAGCAGCAGGTACTGGTCATACAGCAGTTCGAGCTGCGCGCGGTGAAGATTGTTGGCGGTAAGACTGGAAGCGTTGTGGCGGTAACCGAGCAAGACTTCCGGAACAAAGTGGATCGGATAATGCAGTGCCATCCTGCACCAGAGGTCGACGTCTTCTACATGCAGGCTGGCGTCGTATCCACCGATCTCAAGTGTTTTAGCGCGGTTGAGCACAACACTCGGATGGCAGAACGAGAGCAGCAATCCCGACTCCGCAATGGCGCGCAGTTCATCGGGTGTGCCGCGGGTGCAGCGGAACAAGCCGAGCGACTTTTCTTTTGGATAGTACTCGGCCAGGGAATAGAACATTCCGGCATCGGGATGTTCTTGAATCGCCCGGGCCATGCGCTCGAGACGATTGGGGTAAGCGATATCGTCGGTATCTTGACGCACCAGCCAAGGGGTGGAGGCCTCGCGCAGCATTAGATTCAAGGCTGGCACCAGTCCACCCTTGGGCTGACGAAGAATGCGCAAACGAGGATCCCGAAGCGACTCCATGTATTCGACGCTGCCGTCCTTGCAGTCGTCCACTACCGCGAGGATTTCAAAGTCGCGGAAGCTTTGCGAGAACAGGCTGTCCATGGTCTCCGGCAAATAGGGCATCGAGTTGTAAACCGGCAGACCAACCGTCATCAAGGGCGTCATCCTGGGATCCTCCTTTCCGGGTGAGTAGTGTGTTAGCCGCGGTTCCGCAGCAGCACTTGGGAGCCATCGAAGTCGAAGCTGAAATCCATTTCCTTCAGGCCGGCTGCTTCCATCGTGTTGCGGAGCTGACGCCGGTCGGAGGTGTGGAAGAGCAGGAAGCCGCTTCCTCCAGCGCCCACCAGCTTGCCGCCGGTTGCGCCACCCTTGGTCATGGCCAACTCGTAAAGCTGATCGATGTTGTTGTTGCTCATGCCGGTGGAGCGGCCACGCTTGCGCAGCCAGTGCTCATGCATCAGCTTGCCGAACTGCGGAATGTCGCCGCTTTCCAGCGTGCTCTTGATCTCATAGCCGAGCTGCTTGACGAAGTGAAGACCGTCCAGCATGGCCTGATCGCGCTGTTCGGACTTCTTCTTCTGGTCTTCGAGAATCGAAGAGGCGCTGCGTGTGGTGCCGATGAAGAACAACATCAGCGAGTCGCGCATCTCAAACAACGCGGATTCGCTCATCTTCAGCGAAGACACGTTCACGGTGTCGTCCTGGTTGTACTGCTGGCACAGCAGACCACCGTAAGCAGCGATGTACTGATCCTGCTTGCCTACCGGCTCCTGCAAACGGACCATTTCAATGTCCACCGCGCTCTGCGCCAGATGCTCCGCGTCCACGCTGGTGCGGGTGTGAGCGCGCAACGCATGCACCAGACCCACCAGGAAGGAGCCCGAGGAGCCAAGCCCTGTGCCGCCCGGTACGTCTGCCACGCTGACAATTTCAAGCGGCTCGTCGATCTCGTACTTGATCAACGCCTCGCGGATGAGACGGTGCTTGATGTCTTCCCGCACAAGCGAGTGTTCGGATTCCGAATAACGCAGGAAGTATCCGGGGAAGAAGTTCCTGTTGATGCTGATGTAGACATATTTGTTGATTGCCGCTGAAATAACGAACCCGCCGAACTCCCTGTAGTAGGAAGGAAGATCCGTGCCTCCGCCGCCAATCGAAATGCGCAATGGCGTTTTTGTAATGATCATGCCGTATCTCCTGAGTATGGGCCACCCTTGCAGGCGGCTGGATTGAGATGATTCGTCGTCTTACGGTTGTGTGTTCGCTCCGCCTTGTGCCGTCTTGCACAAGCTGAGGAACAGCGCATCGGTTTCATCCAGTCCTGCAAAAGATCCGATCTCGAAGAAGCGCTCGAATACTTCGAGGCCTGCCAGTTGCTGATTGGCAACCAGCTCTTCATAGACCCGGGCCAAATCGAAGGCCGTGGTATCGTCCCAGCCTGCTAACGCTTCAGCCGTGAGAATGCCCAGACCGTAGTCGATATGTTCCATATCCGGTGTAGGGTTCCGCTTGTCGTAGTTGTGAATACGGCCATCGACAAACAGAACGTTGCTCTTGTCCCAACGGTCTCCATTCCGGAAGACCGTCATAAGCCCTTTCAAGCCGGAATACGCGAAGACGTCGTAGGCTGCTGCGAAATCGATTGGCAGATAGCTGTCTCCATACATCACGTAAAACGAATCGCCCAGCAGAGGAAGTGCTTTACGGATCGCTCCTCCCGTGCCCAGCAGCTTGTCGCCGTCGAACGAGTAGGTCACGTTGCAGCCAAACCGTTCTCCATTGCTGACAAAGTCTGCCAGTTGCTCGCCCAGATATCCGGCGCAGATGACCACATCGCGGATGTCACGACTGGCCAGAAGCCGCAGTTGATGGGCGATGAATGGCTCGCCTGCAACCTCCACCATCGACTTCGGAACCTTTTCGGTGATGGGGCGGAGACGAGTCGCAAGTCCTCCAGCCAACAGCGCCAGAGGCAACGAGTGCCTAGAGCGTACTGGTGCGCTTGTCTTCATAAAGGCTCATGATGGAAGCCTTCAAGGCTTCGCGGGTGGACTTCTTGCAACTCCAACCCAGGCTCTTGATGCGATCAGTGTTCAGACGGACTACAGGCACATCGCCCTTCCATCCACGGTCGCCGCCCGTGTGCTGGTAGGCGGGAGGCGTGGCCAGACCGAGAATCTCAACGGCCAGATCGGCAATCTGATTCACCGTGATGTAGTCGCCCGTGGCCACGTTGTACACCTGAAAGTCCTCGGGGGCATGCTCGTTGGCATGCAGTACAGCAGAAACCACGTCCGTGACGTGAATGTAGGACTTGCTCTGCTGACCATCGCCAAGGATGCGAAGCTGCGTCGGGTCTGCCGTGAGGCGACGGACAAAATCGAAGCCTACGCCGTGGGTTTGGCGCGGACCCACCACATTGCCAAAACGGAAGGCGCGCGCGGTAAGGCCGAACATATAGCAGTAGCTGGAGATCAGAACTTCACCGGAGAGCTTGCTGGCACCGTACGTGGAGACTGGCAGCAGAGGGCCGTGATCTTCAGTCGCTTCCAGTTCGCCCAGATCGCCATAAACGCCACTACCCGAAGCGTAGAGCAGGCGCGGCACTCCGGCCCGGCGCATGGCTTCCACTACGTTATTGGTCAGTGCCGTGCCCTGATAGAAGTCAATCTCGGGCTCTGTGGCGGCACGAGCAATGTCAGGGTTCGATGCCAGATGGATGACCACATGATGTCCATCCATCGACTTGGTGAGCAGATCGATATCGCCCACTTCGCCGCGTACCACGTTCAGCCGCGCATCCTGCTGGTGATGTTCGTAATGCCACTCACGACCCGAGGAGAAGTTGTCGTAGAGGGTTACTGCCTTGATATCCGGATTGGAAAGAAGCCGGTCCGTGAAGTGGCTGCCGATGAATCCGGCTCCACCTACGATGAAATAGCGATTCCACTGCTGTGTGCTCATAGCGTAAAAGGTCACCTTTCTCTGTCGTTATGGCCGTCGATGGTGCAGTTGAGATCTAGGCGTTATTCAACGCGGCGGAGTTTCCACAGGTTGTCCTTCAACACTGTGTCCTGACCGTTCAGATACTCAGACCACGAATCGCGAACATGCACGAAACTGCCGGAGAACGAACAGGCGCTCGATGTGACAAATGCATTGGCAAATGCAGTGGGCTCTTCAATGCCTACAACGGTGCGGACATATCCGCCGCTGGCGCGAACTTGGGAGAGCGTATCGGTTGCAACGGCTCCAGGGGCCAGAGCCGCTACCGCAAAGTTGCCCTTATCCTTGAGGTCTTCATGCAGGTTCTCCACAATGCGAACAATCGCAGTCTTCGTGGCTGCATATGCGGGGAAGATGGGATAGGCATAGGCCGCACCGCCACCCGCAAAGAACAGGATCCTTCCGAAGCCATTCTCCAATTGATAGCGCAGCATGGTTTGCGTCACCGCGAGATTGCCGAAAACGTTCACGCGGAACGCGGCTTCCCAATCCGTCAGCGAGGTGTCATGCAGCGGGCCATTGGGCCCGAGCACGGCTGCAGCCAGCACCACTCCAATGCGCTTGTACTGCTTACCCTGCATCCAGTTGTCCAGACGCTTCTGGGTCTCCTCATACTGTCCAATATCTGTAACCAGTGCGTCGGCGCTGCATCCGGACTTGCGGATGGCTTCGGCCGTATCTTCCGCATTGGAGGTGCGCGAGATGCACAGCACATGCGCGCCTGCTGCCGCCAGATGCAAGGCGATGTTCTTCCCTATGCCACGGCCTGATCCGGTTACCACTACCAGGTCAGGAAGGATAAATGATGTAGAAGAACTCAATGAACCCCCTCTCTTATTTGTAGGTATCGATTGCTTTGCGGTATGCCGCTTCAAGTTGGCGATTGATCTTGCGAATATCGAAACGTTCCCAGACCCAGCTCTTGCCGCGCTCGCTATAGCTGGCCCAGAGTTGGTCATCTTGGAGCAGTCTGAGCAGACTTTCGGAGAGTGCATTCACATCGCGCTCCGGAGCCAGCAAGCCAGTTTCGCCGTCCAGAACTGCTTCGCCTATGCCCGCAGTCTTGAAGCTCACTGCGGGCGTTCCCAAAGCATGCGCTTCAACAAAAACGGCAGGCTGGCCTTCGGTATCGCCATTCTCGGCGGTTACGCTGGGCATGCAGAACACGCGGGCACGGCTGATCCAATCAAAGACGGAGTTGCCGGGTTCGTTGTCCAGAAGACGTCCCAGAAAACGGCAGTTCAACTTGAGTTCAACAGCGAGAGCCTTAAGCTCCTCCCGCAGTGGTCCATCACCGATGATGGCTACTTCCAGATCAGGATGCTTCTTGGAAGCCTGGGCAGCAGCCTGCAGCAGATAGCGGCCACCCTTCTTTTCCACCAGCCGGCCGATGTAGAGAATCAAATTCCGATTGCGTTCCTGCTGCGGAATCGCGAACTTATTGGGATCGTGCCCGGAATAGAGAACTTCGATTCTCTCCGCAGGGAAGCCTGCCTGAATGGCGCGGTCGCGAATGTAGGAGCAACTGGCAAAGAAGTGATGCGAACGGTTGAACAGCTTTTCTCTGCGGCGCAAAAAGGCGCGGCCGTTGCGGTCCTGGCTGAAGGCTGCGTCGTTCATCGTTACGTCATAGCCGTGCAGCGTGGTCACCAGAGGAACTTGCAATTGTTCGGCGATGGCGATGGCGTTGGTTGCGTCTGGTGCAAAGTGAGCGTGAATCAGGCTGGGACGCAACCGGTCCAGCTTACGCAGGTAGTTCAGCGAGCCCAGTCCGGACTGCACATACAGATTGCGATGAAGACGCGAGGCAAATGAATGATCGCTGGTCAGCAGCGTAGGCTTGCCTCCGCGCAGCGCCTCGGGAGAGGAGGTGCGTGCAGGGCCGAGTCCTGTGAAACGTACGTCGAACGCGGTGACTGCACCGGCCTGATTGCGAATGAACGTTTCGCTGACCGGAAGAACCTCGTTCCGAAAGATAAGGACTGTTTCCATTCAAATCCTCAAATTCTGCAGTGCAGGTTGGGTAAGTGGGCAACGTCGCAGACTGCCTGGTTCGTGGCGCGCACGCTTGCGAAAAAGTGAGTACAGCACCAGCAAAGCGGTCAGCGGAGGCGTACCAGCGTTGCGGCAAGCTGGCCTAGAACTGCCATGGAGAAAGTCAGGTTGCCGATCAGGTAGCGACGCCACAGCCGCGCGGGTTCTTTCCATAGGCGATATGCCCACTCCAGCCCGAGTTCCTGAATGCGCTGTGAGGGGCGGACGAAGAAACCAGCCAGAACGTCGAACGCTGCACCGTTGCCCATGACAACCTTGACCGGAAGATCTGAAGTGAACTGCTCAATCCAGAGCTCCTGGCGTGGCACGCCGAGGCAGACAAAAAGAAAATCAGGTTGCGCGGCGCGAATCCGCGTCCGTACCTGTTCGACCACAACCGGATCAAATTCCTTGCCATGCTCGGGGCGGTCAACGCCGACAATCCGCAGCGAGGGGAGATGTTTGCGCATCCAGCTTGCGGCCCCTTCAGCGGCGCCATCCATGCCGCCAAACAGGTAAACGCTCTTCCCTGATTCGGCAGCGTATTTGCACAAATCCACCATCAGATCGATGCCGGTAACACGCTCCGGAATTTTGCGGCCAAAGACCCGGGCCGCGAGCAGAATCGATGCTCCATCCGCAACGTTCAGCGTGCTTTTCCGGAGAAAATCTCCAAGCTGCTTGTCGCGCCGCGCAATGTTGACAAAGTGCGCATTGACTCCGGCGATGCGGATCATCTGTTGCGTCTTGCTGTCCAGCAGTGTGCCAACATAGCGAACTGCCTGATTCTGTGAAACGATATCGATGGGAACGCCGCCAATGGAAACACGTTCTGGCCTTGCTGGCGATTCAGACATGATCTGAGATGTCATCGTGTCCTCCTGCAAAACTAGGGAATCGGTTGGAGACCAGCGCGCCGTCGGAGAAAAATGGTCTCGTAGGTCTGCAGACTGCGTTGTGCATGCCGCGTGCGAAAGAGGAAGGGCGATACCTGAATCAGGAACTCAGAATCCTCTGCGCCGCCTCGTTAAGATTTTTGGCAAGACAGGTTGGTGCGGGTAGATCGCCCAGGACATCTTTGTGCGGATGGTCGGGAAGTACGCGCACCGTACGAACTCCAGCGGCAGCACCGCAAGCAATATCGGTTGATCGATCGCCCACAAGCCAGGATGCAGAGAGATCGATGGCGTGATCGCGAACGGCCTTATAGAGAAAAAATGGCGATGGTTTGCGGCATGCGCAGGGACCATTCAAGTCAGTAGCGGTTCCGTGCGGATGATGGAAGCAGTAGTAGTACGCGCGGAACTGAATGGATGACGCCGAGAAAATCGACTCCAGCTTACCGTGAACCTGATGGAGTTGCTGCAGAGTCGACTTCCCTTTGGCGGCATTCGGCTGATTCGAGACAAGGAACAACTGATAGCCCGCGGCAGTGAGTGCCGTAAGCGCTTCGAGTACTTCGCCATGCAGTTCGAGATCGCTGGCTGTGCGCGGCGACTCATAGGCACCCGTGTCGTGATAGAACACGTTGCGATTCAATACTCCGTCCCTGTCAAGAAATACAGCCTTGTTCATTTCGTTGACTCCCACTTCATTTCGTTCTTCTTCAAACGGGGATGAGTGACCACCAGATGCCAAACCACGGCCTGGAAAGCCTCGGCATGGGGCGTGATGGTGTCAGGAGAGATGGGCGGAATGATCACGGCTGCATCGGCAACCTGCGCGGTGTAACCGCCATCGCGGCCGACGATGCCGAGAATGCTTGCACCGACCTTTTTGGCCAATTGCAGGCTGCTGACAATGTTGACGCTCACCTGCTTTTCCAGATTGCCTCCGCCCACGGAGAGCACGAAGACTACGTCGTTGGCCTTGATCCTGCTGCCCAGAAGCCAGTTCGAGAAGGAAGAGTCCCAACCATCGTCGTTGGTGCGCGCGGTCAACTCGGAAACGTTGTCCGTCGGAGCATAGGTCTCGATTCCGGCAATCTTGCGGAAGTCGTTGACGGCATGGCCGGCGTTTCCGGCGCTGCCACCAACTCCGAGGAAGAAAAGGCGACCTCCCTTTTCGCGCGCCTCAAGCAGAATGTCGACCATCTTTTCGACAGTGAGGCCATCAATCGAACTTACGATCTGCTGAGCTTCCTGGAGATATCGCTGGGTATATTCACTGATCGCGTTTGCGGTCATTCGTTCTCTCCTGCCCGTTGGGCACGTTGATAGGTCTTTGTCGTGCACTCATCGCCACGGCGGTGCGATGACGCCTGATCCATGCAGAAACTTTGTGCGTGACGGCCTGGCCTGGAAGCGTTCTTGGGCTGTGATGCCCACCTGGGAGCCGTGAATACGATAGGAACTGAGAATTCGATGTTGGCAAAGTGCCGGTTTTTACGACTCTCTCCTGGCCCGGAATAGATGCCGTTAAAAAACTATGAACCCGAATGTGTAGGTCATTTGTATGCTTCCCTCCTTCAGATAAAGCTTCTCCATCACCGCTCAATGAGCAGTTGAACAAGTCAGGATGTTGAGTCTGCCTTTAAGACTTCCGTCAATCGGTCAGAATGACGGAGACAGCTATCCTGAGTCCTGCGCGTGGCAGTCGAACGTGAGCAGAAAGTGTGGCCGTTGAAGGCGAACCCCGCGTAACGCTGTCTATAGACAGGCGCGGGCTGCTTGTGCGAGTATGCGTGGCGCTAGAACTTGTGATGTGTGCGCTTAGCTGTGACGTGCGAATCAACTGGGAAAAAGCTGGGAAAGCAGTCGAAACGCGCTTCATCGGGCGAAGCTGGAACCATCGGCCTAGCTGATGTGTCCCTGCTATGTCAGGACTCTACCAAAGCAAATGACTAGGAACAATGAGGTGTATGGGTCCGTACATATGTACTAGCAGGAACCTGCCATATAGACCACGAGTTCCCTCAGGCGGGGGCATGGCACTTCCCAACGTTCCGCAAAAATCCGTTTCAAGGTACGCTTAAGCGAAACGTTGATGAATGGGAATGGGAGGAGCCTCATGATACCAGTTTCGAAATTTCTGGATAAACTGCCTTCCGTGGACGCATCGAGAAGACGCTTCTCGTGGAAATATGCTGCGCGCCACTTTGATGATCTTGGATCTGTGCGTGTCAGCCTGTATGTGTTCTTTCGCCACCTTATTCCAGGCTGCCTGCTCGCCGGATGGTGGTTTGCAAATCACCCCACCGTGCTCAAGGGATTGCCGAATCTGCCCCTAAAGCCCGAGTTCAGCCTGTATGAAATCGGCGTACTGGTTCTGATCTCGATTTGCTGGCAGTTGAGCGCCAGCGGCGACATGGCGATTGGCAAAAACCTGATTCGCAAACAGGCCATCGCCAACGTGATGGGCTCGTTTAGCTGCACCGCAGTGCTTGCTCTCTTTTGCTATCTTCATAGTCCGGGCGAGAGTGCCGTGGTGTTGTGCGCAGGATTCCTGGCTGGGACGCTGGTGCTCAGTTCCGCGCTGCTCGGGTTTGCCTGCGTTCTGCGTTGGGCGATTCTGATGTTCGTGGTCGATAAGCGCGAAGTGATCATCGTGGGCTCCGGGGCCAAGGCAGAGAAGCTGCTGGAAGAGATGCGAGAGTCTCCCATGCATCAGGTGGTTGGAATTGTCGACGATGAGTTTGTCGGCACACCAGCGATGAAGAAGCTCTATCTGGGCAAGATCGAGCGGCTCAACGACCTTCTCAAGATTCATCCTGTGCAGGTGGCCTATTGCACTCTGCCCATGAAGTCGATGTATGGCGATGCGCAGCGCGCCATCACGATTTGCGAGAACATCGGTGTCGAGGTGCTGCACTCCACGCATTTGTTCGATACCCGCTTTGCCCATCTGGATGCCTTTGCGAGTGCATTCGGCATGTTTGCTATTTTGCGCATGGTGCGGATGAGCTCCACCCGTTATATCAAGCGGCTGATTGACATTGCGGGCGCCGCGGCACTGCTGCTGCTTTCTGCGCCGATTCTGATCATTACCGCGATTGTTGTGAAGATGGATGACGGTGGATCGATCTTCTTTGCGCAGGAGCGTTACGGGCTGAACCGCAAGCGGTTCAAGATGTATAAATTCCGTACTATGGTGCCGAATGCCGAAGCCCTGCAGGTGAAATACGAGTCCATGAACGAAGTCGACGGACCGGTATTCAAAATCAAGAACGATCCGCGCATCACGTCTATTGGCGGCTTTCTTCGCAAAACGTCGATCGATGAACTTCCGCAGTTGTGGAATGTGCTGCGTGGTGATATGTCGCTGGTGGGGCCACGCCCCTTGTCCGTGCGCGATGTGCTGAAGATCGACGACAGCAATCATCTGCGCCGCTTCAGCGTGAAGCCTGGCATCACCTGCCTATGGCAGATGAGTGGGCGTAACAATACCGATTTTGCCACCTGGATTCGTCAGGATCTGGATTACATCGATCGCTGGTCCTTGATGCTCGATGCCCGCATTCTGATTGGCACCATTCCAGCGGTTCTGCTGGGGCGGGGCGCGATGTAGTGCCTGCTTTCTGAAAATGGCTATCGTGGTCGTGCATGCGCGCGACCACGATGTGCACTGTTTCGGGCGTGATTTGTAAATTTGCCAATAGAGCAATCCGCAGACTGCTGCTTGCTGGGGTTTCAAGCTCTAGTAGGTGCTTTATGCGACTACGCGCGAGAATGCTTCTCGCGCGTAGATGTGTTTGCTGATATAGGGCGCAAACTGCTCTAGCTTTTCTAGTCAATATGGATGTGATATGAATACCCCTCTCAAAATGAGGCATTTCAATCTGGTGCATCTTCTGTCAAGCAGGCCATAATCGCTGCGACGGGATAGAGCGCGTTTCTGCGATGCGCAACCAATGTGTCGTGCGCTTGCCTGTTCATGCTGTGAGGATATGGTTGAGATGTTTATGCGTGCCTGGTTGGTACGTGAAGCTCCAATCGTGTCTGCGGGCCATGCCACTGTAGAAGCATCACAAAGGGAAGCCAAACCTGTTCTGGTAGAGCGGATCAGACAGGTGTGGTCTGGATACCAACAAGCACGAACGATTGAGAACGTGTGAGTGGATTTGGATGCAGAACTCATGTGTTGACTTGCGACGGGAGAGAGCTATGCAATGGTCGTTTCTTCATCTCTGCTTTGGTCGAAAGATGCCAGAGCGCATCCGGCCTAGAGGAACAGCAGCCGGAGTCGTGTTTCATACAGTAGTGCACATAGCATGGATACTGGCTCTGGCGGCTGGATGCGGAACCTATGTGCGTGCCGCCACAACAGCACAACCGCCCTATTTTTCACCCGGAGCTGGAACCTATAAAGCCATTCAAACAGTGACCATCGCCGATGGAACATCCGGGGCACAGATTTATTACACGCTGGATGGGACAATACCAACAACCGCATCGAGCCTCTACAGCGGCCCCATCACGGTAGCCACCAACCAGACTGTGCGGGCCATTGCCGTGGCTTCCGGCTTGAATTCCAGTGCGGTTGCAACCGCGGTCTATACGATTGCGCTGCCTGCGGCCATGCCGATTATCAGCCCGGCCGGCGCGACGTATACGTCTGCGCAGACGGTGAGCATGAGCGATGCTACAGCCGGCGCGGTGATATATTACACCACCGATGGAACGACGCCTACGGCAGCATCGAATCCATATCTCGCGCCCTTCACGGTGGGCGTCAATCGCACGGTTCAAGCGATTGCGCTAGCGCCAGGTGGTTCAGTCAGCCCGGTGAGCAGAGTGGCATACACGATTCAACTTCCCGCGGCGACCCCGGTGATCACGCCTGCCTCTGGGACGTTTAGCACGGCACAGACGGTAACCATCTCTGATGCCACGCCTGGCGCGACAATCTATTACACCCTGAACGGAACGATGCCGAATACTGCGTCGGCAAAGTATGCAGCGCCGCTGACGGTTAGCAGCAACACTACAGTTAAGGCGGTTGCGTTAGCCACTGGAGGATCGATCAGCCCTCTGGCCAGTTCTGCTTTGCAAGTTGTGGCAGCCACTCCAGTGATTTCCCCGGCCGCAGGGACCTACAACACAACACAGTCGGTAGTGATCACGGATGCGACTCCCGGGGTGTATCTCTACTACACGACCGATGGGAGTACGCCGACCACGGCGTCCAAACGCTATACCAGCCCGTTGACAGTGAATGCTGACCAAACTGTGCAGGCAATGGCGTATTCCGTGAATTATGTAACAAGCCAGGTTGCGGCGCAGAGCTACAGTATCCGTCTGCCGGCAGCGGCTCCCATCTTCTCGCCCGCCGGTGGAACCTTTCTGACCGCGCGTACCGTGACGCTGCGGTGCACTACGGCGAATGCCGCTATCTACTACACCACGGATAAAAGCGCGCCAACCACCAGTTCAGCTTTGTACAGTGCACCTTTCAGCGTGGCATCCACCCAGACCATTCGGGCGATGGCAATCGCACCACAAGGCATTCAAGGGCCAACGTCTGAAGTTACCTATACCATCACACCGCCTGCCGCCAAGCCCGTGGTGACTCCGGCAGGAGGCAAGTTCACCAGCATACAATCCGTTGTGCTGACCGATGCCACAACAGATGCAAAGATCTACTACACCACGGATGGCAGCACGCCGACTGCGACGTCAGCCGTCTACACCGGGCCACTAACGGTTGCGGAGAACGCTGTGGTGCAAGCTGTGGCGCTGGCCCCGGGAGGCGTGCTTGGACCTGTGGCCAAGGTTACGTTCACGATCCAGTTGCCGACCGAGGTGCCTGTGTTCTCGCCTGCTCCTGGCACCTACTCGAACGTGCAGACGGTATCCATTTTCGATGCTACGGCCGGTGCTGTTATTTACTACACGCTGAATGGGAAATACCCAACCACGCTTTCACCGGTCTATACAGGACCGATTGCGGCCACGAATAGCGCCAGTCTACAAGCTATTGCGATTGCGCCCAGCCATTCCATGAGCAGCGCGGCAACGGGGCTGTATACGATTGTTACGCCAGCGCCCACGATCTCTTCAGGTGCAGGCGCATTTGACTACTCAGCTACGGTGGCGCTCTCCGATAGCCTGACCGATGCTGTCATTTACTACACGACGGATGGGACCGCTCCGACAGTAGCCTCAGCCGTCTATAGAACTCCGCTTGTTTTCTCGCCCACACGCACCACAACCACTCAAATTCGCGCGTTGGCCGTTGCGCCTAATCATCTGACCAGTTCCATTAGCGCCGCGGCCGTAACGGTGTCGCTGCCGCCCGGGGTTTTGGTGCGGTCCGATCTGAGCCTTTCGCCGTCGATGACTATCCCTCCCGACTTCATGGGACTTTCCTCGGATTGGACACAGCCAGCCTCTTTGATGGGGTCATCTTCGGCAGGCGTCAATCGTCCGTTCTATCAGTTGTTGAAGAATCTTACCGCCTATACCACAGCTCCGCTGCTCTACCGCTTTGCGAGTGACTACACCTATCTTTCTGATGTGCAGACGGCGGTGCAACCGCTGGCGGAGATGGCGCAAGAAGTGAATGTGAACTATCTGCTCGGCGTGGATCTGGCGCACGGTAGCCTGGTCACATCGGTGAGCCAGGCGCTGCTCTGGTCAACCTATATTCCCAACGGCAGAATACGCGCCTTCGAGATTGGGAATGAGCCAGACTTGTATGCTGCAACGGGGCGACGGCCCGCGTCGTACAACTTCAGCAACTATCTGCTGGAGTATGCGCTGTGGCAGCAGGGATTGTGGGCGGTGCTGGGCAAAGGTACTGCCACGGCTGGACCATCCGATGCCAATTCTTCCTGGATGGCATCCATCGACAGTGCTCTTGCCAGCGGTTTGTTTCAACCTGCGATTGTGACCCAGCATGCCTATCTGAGTGGGCCAGCGAAGGGGGCAACCTTGCCAGCGGACTATCTGCTGCAGCCGACTTCCGTAACCAAACTTCCTACCGGGTATGCGCCGATGGCAGCGGCAGCTCACAAGGCTGGCCGGTTGTTCCGGATGGGCGAGATCAATTCGGTTGGCGGTGGTGGCGTGGCTGGCATCAGCAATTCTTTCTCTGCCTCGCTCTGGTCAATCGACATGATGTTTCAGTACCTGGTGAACGGGATGGATGGCGTCAACTGGCATAGCGGCGAGTACACGCAGTACGCAATCGCGCAGTTCCAGAAGCAACCCCTCAAGGGGAAGACGCAATACACTCTGATCCAGGTCAATCCGCTGTATTACGGGCTGTGGACTTTCATTCAGGCGGCTGGCCGCGGAGCGCAATTGCTGCCGGTACACACGATGACGGATTCGAACGTGTCTGCTTGGGCCACGGTGGACAACACTTCGACGGTCCACGTGATTGTGATCAACAAGGAGACAACCGGAAAGGGCAACGTGGAACTCACGGTGCCAGGGTATTCCTCTGGAACGGTACGCTACCTGATGGCTCCAAGCTATACCTCAAATACTGGGATTACGCTGGGCGGGCTCACGTTCGATCAAAGCGTAGATGGCCTTCCGGTTGGTACGCCTACATCCACGGCAATTACTCCTTCCAATGACGTCTTCACGGTGGAGAATCTTCCTGCCGCAACCGCCGTGTTGATCGACTTCACAAAATAGTGCAGCCATAAGAAAGCGCAACAGACCGGAGCGGCCCTGCATTCAGGCTGCTCCGGATTCTGTTACGGAACAGTCCTGCAGAATGGCAGAGTAGGGTTCGGGTCTTTCCGCAGTTGGAGGCAGATATTCCTAAAGAATTTATGCCATGCGGAGACGGTATTGTGACTCTGACTAGCAAGTTGGTTACTAGCACTGGTAACACGGAGGATGCACGAGTAAGATCTGCCGAGCAGGGAAGTGTGCCGAATCGGTAGATATTAAGTTTCTAGGTTTGCGGAGGCTACTTTTAGTGCCTCTCGATTGCTCCAAATAGCACGCAGGTGCAGACTTTGCAGTTACCAAATAGCCTTAAATTGATGAAGTTCCCTGCCATATCTTCGGCACTATAACGATGCTAACCTCAATGTACGCCGTAGAGACTGGCTCCTGAATCTTCCCCGTTCCGAGGCAGCCCAATTGAAGAATACACATAGAGTCGCGTTAGCCCGACGCACTGCGTCATGGGGTGTGCGCCAGCTACAGAGCATGTTTTCTGTGGCAGGAAAGATGCACATCGTCCTCAACCGCTTCGCGATAAGCGCAGTACTGATGGCCAGCGTGGCACAGATGTGCGCCGCATCCAGTGTGCGCATGCACTTTGAAGCGCCTGAGATCGTATTTGAAAAGACTCCCGTGAGCGAGGCGGGCAACAGCGCGTTTGTGGCGAAGGCCACCGGCATGACCGTGCAACTGGACCGGCATGGAATGCGCTTGGCATGCAGTGAGGTTGAAGCTGGAAAAAGCGGCTGCGCCGGGCATGCTCTGCGTGTGGGGATGTTGCAGGCACGTCGTGAAGCCGATCTGCGCGCGGAGCAGGAAATCCCGACGAAGAGAAACATCTTCCAGCGTGTTGGATCTTCCAGCGTGTCGCTCTCCCATAGCCTCTATCAGGCCGTGCGTTATGCCGGGCTGTATCGGGGAATTGATCTGAGGTTCTATGGCCGGGATCAGCATCTAGAGTACGACTTCCTGGTGAGTCCGCATGCCGATCCTGCGCAGATTCGTCTTCTGCTTGAGGGCGCAGATGCTGCCATTGTGGATGCTAGCGGCGATCTCGTTCTCGGATTGGGTGCGCAGCAAGTACGCTTTCGCAAGCCCGTGGCGTATCAGGGAGAGGGGCGCGAGCGCAGAGCCGTGGATGCGCGTTATGTGCTCGCGCGGAATGCGGACGGCGTTCCGGTGCTTGGCTTCAAGCTTGCCGCATACGATTCCACAAAGGCCTTGGTGATCGATCCGGTTCTGGATTATGCGCGTTATGTCGCTACCGGCCTGGAGCAGCTTGCGGGCATTGCCGCGGACGATCCGGGAAGTGTGGTTGCCGTTACGGGGTCAGGACGGGGGACACTCAACGTTCAGCGGTATGCCGCCGACGGATCGCTGCAAGCAAGCGCGGTTCTGGCGATGCCGGCCACGGCCTCCATACTGCAGGCGACCGCCGTGTCGGTAGTGAAGGATCTCATCTATGTGGTGGGCTATGCAGGCGCGGGCTTGCCTGTGACGGATGGGGCGGCGCATCCTTCCATCTCCAGTGGTACTGCGGCTTTCCTGATGGTGCTTGAGACGCATGCAGGCACGATGCGCATGGACTACGCGAGCTATCTTGGTGGCGGATCGGATTCCTTCGCCTACGGACTTGCGGTGGATAATGCCGGTCTGGCTTACGTGACAGGGACGGTGAGCGGCAGTGAGTTTCCTGTTACGCAGAACGCCGCGGCGCGCTATGCCCAAGCGGTCGGCTCCAGTGCTTTTGTTGCGTGTGTTGACCCCGCGCGTACGGGAGCTGCGGCGATTCTATTTTCGAGCTTCTTTGGGTCGGGTGCGCGTATTCTTGGAATCGCCGCTGGGCAGCAAGGGTCGGTGTTCTTGCTGCACGAGTCTGATCCCGCGATTCAACTTTCGCCTGCGGGCTTGAATTTTGGGAGCGGAGCTTTTGGCAAGGAGATTCAGGTCACCCATCTGGATTTGTCCAACGGCCACATCCTGGAATCGGCGAATCTGGGCGCAGGCGATGGTGAGGCGATTGCGACCGACGCGGCTGGTCAGGTGTACGTTGCGGGCGTTTCTCGTGGGAATGCGCTGCAAGCAACGCCGGGCGCTTATCGTGCCGATGGGTTGGGCGGATTTGTTGCGAAGTTGAGCGCTCATGAAGAAGCCATCAGCTACCTCAGCTATCTGGGCGGAGCGATGGTGGTGCCGCAGTCGCTTGCCGTACAGCGCGATTGCAGCAATGCGTGCGAGGTGACGGTTGCAGGTGTTGCCACGGCTTCCGGTTTCCCTTCCGTTCGTGCCCTCCAGAATGAGAGCACGCAATATCCCGTGCCCTTTGTGGTTAAGTTGGCAGGCGATGGCGGCAGTGCGCGCTATGCGACGCTGTTGGGTGGCGTGACCTCGACTGTGGCGCTCGCTTCGCGGGGTGACGATGTGCACTCCTACTCCAGCGGTCCGCAAGTTGCTGTGGATCATCTTGGCGAGGTGTATCTGGGTGGGAATTTGTCTCCGGGACAAGATGGCGGCCTCGACTTTCCGATTACCTTGAGCGGAGTTGCAGGTGGTGGATTTTTGGCTGCGATCTCCGATGAGGACCGGGCTCATCTTTTGACGGAACCTTTGGCCGTGCAATTTGCTGCTGCTACGGTGGGCGGGAGTGGGAGCCAGCAGAGGATAACCCTGCGCAACGTTGGTTCAGTCGCCGCTAAGCTGGCTCCAATGCGTGCTCTGCCGGCCTCTGAGTTTACGCTGGTGGCCAGCACCTGCGGCGCATCGCTTGCCGCAGGCGGTTCGTGCACGATTGATCTGGGATTCTATCCTGCCGCGTCGGGTGAGCGCACGGGCAAGTTTCATCTTGAAACCTCCGATAGTGCTTCTGTGTTGGATGTTCCGCTGACGGGGAGTGGCCAGGCCTCGCTGCCCGTGGCCAAGGCCAATGCTCTGCAGATCGCGGCCAGCTTGCAGGGAACGCTTGCACTGACGCCTGCCACTCTCGCTTTCGGGAATGTGTTCGTGGGGAGTAGTTCGCCATCTCTCACTGCCGTGCTGAGCAACAATACAGGGGCGTCGGTATCCATGAGCAGCGTGACGCTTGGCGGGACGAATGCGGCGCGCTTTGCGTTTACGTCGCCAGCGCCGAGTGGAGCCTGCGTGGCCAATCTGATGATGGCTGCCGGTGGCAGTTGCACTGTGACGGTCAAGTACTCTCCGGTGTTGGGTGCGGCGAGCGCTACGGTAACGCTCGTCAGCAGCGCTGGAACAGTAACGCTTGCGTTGAGTGCCAACGGTATCGCCTATCCGATTCCGTTCATTACATCCATTACGCCACGCCAATTGATCCCGGGTGCCTCGGGAGCCACGCTGGTAATCAACGGCACCAATTTTGCTTCCGGTGCAACGGCGCGCTGGAACAGCACCTCGCTGACGACCACTTACGTTTCGGGAACGCGAGTAACGGCCAGTGTCCCTGCCGCGCTGTTAAGCAGCAGCAGCGGAGCTACGGTGACGGTGGTGAATCAAAAGCCTACCGCAGTGGTGTCGAATGCGGCGCCGGTTGCGGTTGCGAATACTGCACCGGTAATCGGCTTTACGGGGACGCTGTTTCCCGCACTGAGCGCGAATCAACCGGTAGCCATGCTGCCCGTGGATATGAATAGCGACAGCAAGCCGGATCTGGTGGTTCTCGACGCGCCTGACTCTGCTGTTCTCACCTACCTCAATGCAGGCTCGGGACGCCTGTCCCTGAAGAGCACCACCGCGGTTAGCGCAGTGCCTGTGGCGGTGGCAGCAGGCGATTTGAATGAGGATGGCAAGCTGGATCTTGCGGTGCTCTGCGCAAATGGCACGGTTGTGCTACTTGCCGGCGATGGTGCAGGCAATTACACGAATGCAGGCAGTTTCTCCGCTGCATCCGCGGGGCAGGCGCTTGTTGCGGCAGACTTCAATGGCGATGGCCATGCAGATCTGGCCGTGCTTGATACGGCGAATAACGTTGTTACGCTCTGGGCTGGCAATGGAGCCAATGCGTTTACGCAGACCTCGACTACCGCGGTATCCGGCGGGTCGTTTGGATTGCTTGCGCTCGATGCGAATCGCGATGGCTATCTGGATCTAGCGGTCGCCAGTTCCGATGGCAATGTGCGTGTTCTGTTGGGTTCGGGCGGGGGAAGCTTTACCACCGGCGCAGCAGTGAGTTCCGGTGCGCAGGCGCTTGCCATAGTGACGGAAGACTGGAACGAGGACGGCATTTCCGACCTTGCTCTGGCCGCTCCCAGTGGCCTATTGACGATTCTGTACGGCGATGGTGCGGGTGGCTTCAGCGCGGGAACCACGGTTGCGACGGGCGTGAACATTATAGCGCTTGCCAGTGCCGACTTGAATGCGGATGGGCATCGCGATCTTATCGTTACCGGACCCGCGCAGAATCAAGCCTTCGTGTATTACGGGCAGGGCGCCTCGGGCTTTGTGGCAGGCCCGGTGATTGCGACATCTGTTGCGCCGAATCTGCTGGTGGTGGCGGACCTGGATAGCAGTGGATATCCGGATCTGCTGGTGGGCAGCGGCAGCAAGAACAGCGTGCAATTGCTGATTCAGGAACCACTGGCGTCCATCTCTGCCACCGCGTTTGCCTTCGGACAGCAGTTGTTGAATACCACCAGTGCGAGCCGCACATTCACCATTGCGAATGTGGGCAGCATGGCCATGACGGTGAATAGTCTTGGTGTGAGTCCATCCTCCAATACAGGCGCCAACGACTTTGCTTTTACCTCCACTTGCGGAACCCTGCCGGCAACGCTTGCTTCGGGCAGTTCCTGCCAGGTCGCCGTTACCTTCACGCCCAGCAAAGTGGCGAATGAGAGCGCGACCTTCGGTATCTCTGATACGAGTGCGGGTACGAACTCCAACCAGACGCTGGCGCTCACGGGCACAGGCGTAAGCACTTCGGCCACATCGATCACTCTCTCCACGCCGTCCAGTGTGTATGGCGCTGCCGCTCAGGTCGTTGCTGCAGTGAAGGGCGTAGCCGGCGACCCTGCTGGTTTTGTGACGCTTGTGGTGGGCGGCAATACACTGCAGCAGCCACTGGTGAGTGGCGTAGCGACGTTCTCCATTTCTGGCTTGGCCGCAGGCAGCTACCCTGTCAGCGCGACCTTTGCACAGCAAGGCAGTTTTCTGGCAAGCTCTGCCAGCGGTACCCTGGCTGTTGGACAGGCTGCAACTTCGGTTGCCCTTGTGGCCCCAGACGTACCCTTCAGCCAGACCAATGTGGTGGTTGTGAGCGTGAGTTCGCTCGCTGGCCAGCCTGCGGGCTCCGTTACCCTTTCTGTGGATGGCGGAACAGCCGTGGCGCAGTCTCTGGTGAATGGCAGTGCAAGCTTCACGCTGTCGGCTCTGCCTGCAGGGGCGCATGCACTATCCGCAAGTTTTGCGGCGCAGGGGAACTACGCGGCTTCCAGTGGAACTGCGCAGCAGACGATTCAACGCATCACACCTGTCCTCAGTTGGAGTGCTCCTGCTGCACTGTTGGCAGGCGCTCCTTTGAGTGCGGCACAACTGAACGCTACGGCATCGGTCCCTGGTAGTTTTGTGTATACGCCAAGTATTGGAACGGTTCTGTCGGCAGGTGCCAACCAGACGCTGAGTGCGGTATTCACGCCTTCCGATACGCTTGACTACAACACCGCTACCATTACAACCACCATCTCAGTGGCTGCCAATCCGGTTCCGTTTGTTCGTACAGTGAGCCCGTTAACTCTGTCCGCCAGTCAAGCCGCCGCAGGCTTTAGTTTTACCGCGCGTGGATCGAATCTGCAGGGCAATTCGCAGGTGCGCTGGAACGGCACGGTGCTTACATCGACACTTACTGCTCCGGGGATACTGACGGTTCAGGTCCCGGCCGGCCTGGCGACAGGTATGAGCACAGCGCAAATCAGCGTGACTAATCCTGCGCCCAGCGGTGTGGTCTCGAACGTCCGCGCGGTTCATGTCAGCTCCCCATCCAACAATTTGAATCTGGCGGCAAGCGCTACGCTTTCAGTTGCCCAGCCTGTCGCCACCCTGGCGCAGGACTTCAATCAGGACAACATTCCAGACCTTGTGGTGTTTGGCGGCGGTGCAGTGTCGTTCTACGCCGGCAGTGCCAGCGGCAACTGGTTGTTGCAATCAACTACGCCGGTTTCTGCGAATGCTGTAGCTCTGGTCAGTGGCGACTTCAATGAGGATGGATTGCTTGATCTGGCTGTCCTGGATAGCAGCGGAGGCATCGCAATTCTTCGTGGCGATGGTGCGGGCAACTTTGTGCAGCTTGCTACGGCAAGCGCCGGTAGTTCTGCCATTGCACTCCGTACCGCGGATGTCAACGGCGATGGCCATCTGGATCTTCTGGTTCTGAACTCAGTATCGAATACGCTGACCGTTCTTGCTGGGAATGGCGCAGGCGGTTTTGTTCAGGCAGCGCAACTGGCAACCGGCACCGCTCCCTATGCGCTCCTGCTGAATGATTTTGATGGCGACGGCTGGGTGGATGCAGCGGTGGGCAACAGCGATGGCACGGTTTCTATTTATCGCAACAACCATGCGGGTGGATTTACTTCCTCGACGGTGGCATCGGGAGGCGGCACCGCGGTTGCGCTTGCAGCCATGGATGCCAACGAGGACGGGAACGCAGACCTTCTGTTGGCCAAGAGCGATGGCACGTTGCAAATATTGCTGGGCGCGGGCAATGGAAGCTTCGGTTCTGCTTCCAGCATGACGCTTGCTTCGCCAGCGGCAACCTTGGCCGTTGCCGATATGAATGGCGACGGGCATGAGGATGTCATCGTCGCAGGCAGTGCAGCCGGCAACCTGCAAGTACTGTATGGCAATGGCAGTGGCGCTTTCAGTACGCCTGCAGCGCTGGTTGCAATTCCTGCAACCCAGTTTGTCGCTCTGGCCGATATGAATCGTGACGGCCGCGAAGATGTGGTACTGGTTGAGAACCCAGCCAACAGCGTAGTGGTGCTGGAGCAGTCGCCCTTGGCGGCACTTTCAGCGAATGCCGTGGACTTTGGAACAACGGCGCTGGGAACAGCAAGCGCGCCCCAGAGCATTACGCTCAGCAATAATGGGCCTCTGCCACTCACGGTGAGCTCGCTTGTCTTAGTTGCCGGCTCTGGTACAGGCGCGGGAGATTTTGCCTTCAGCAATACCTGTGGTTCGCTTCCTGCCGTTCTGACGCCGGGTGGTTCCTGCACCTTGCAGTTCACCTTCACGGCATCGGTGGCCGGGTCGGAAAGCGCGGTGCTTACCGTTACAGATAATTCCAATGGCCAGGCTGGATCTACCCAGAGCATCGCTCTGACCGGGGCAGGCCTGCATCTGGACACGCAGGTTGCAATTACCGCGCCTACGGTCAACTACGGTGATGCGGCAGGAATCGCTGTGTCGGTCACATCGCCGGCAGGAACGCCCACGGGTTCCGTGACGCTCAGCATTGCCGGCAGCAATTACGAGCAAGTGGTGGTGAACGGAGCGGCCAGCTTTACTGTGCCGGCACTGAGCGCGGGCCTTTATCCCATCACCGTCACCTTTGTCGGGACCAATGGTTATGCAACAACAACAGCCACGGCTACGCTGACTATCAACAAGGTGACACCGTTGTTGCAGTGGAGCCAGCCGACCGCGATTGCCACCGCAACCGTGTTGAGCGCAACACAACTGAATGCTTCAGCCAATATTCCAGGAACCTTTACCTATCAGCCGCCAGCGGGGTCCACGTTGGGAGTGGGGAGCAATCAAACTCTCACCGCTACCTTTGCGCCGGATGATGCGGTGGACTACACCACGGCAACCATTACCACCACCATCAATGTGACGGCGAATCCGGTTCCCGTCATCAATCCGCTCGTGCCTTCGGCTATTACGCCGGCGGTTGCCACCGCAGGAACGGTTCTCAATTTGAGTGGAACAGGGTTTGGTCCTGCCACCACGGCCACTCTGAATGGTGTCGTTGTGTCTGCGACTGCTTCCGGAACCACGCAACTAGCGGTTACGCTTCCGCCGTCTTTGTTGACGGCGCCAGGTGTGGCGACGATTCAAATCGCCAACCCTGAAACCTCCAAGGGAGGTGTGGCCAATCCTGTTCTGTTGCCGATCACAAATGCATGGAGCAGTCTGCAGTTCGCTCTGGCTGGCAGCCGCACGCTCGCCGTGAATCGCCCGGTTGCCTATGCGCTGGGAGACTTCAATGCGGATGGCTATCAGGATCTGGCGGTCCTCAATACGCAGGATAATCAGATTGCCGTTTACCTTGGCTCTGCCACGGGCGCGTTCACTTTCTATCTCAACATCGGTATTGCCTCCAACGCGGTTGCCTTGGCTGCGGGTGACTTCAACGAAGATGGCAAGCTCGATCTGGCCATTGCGGGTTCCACCGGCACAGTTACCTTGCTCAAGGGCAATGGCGCGGGCTACTTCAGTGCGCTGGGCAGCTTCACTGCCGGAACCAACGCTGCCGATCTGACGGTTGCCGATCTGAATCAGGATGGCCATCTGGATCTGGCGGTCTTGAACGCGAATTCCAGTCAGGTCACGGTGTGGCAGGGCAACGGAACCGGCACGTTCACGCTGGTGAGTACGCTCAGCTCCGGTGCCGCTCCTTACCGGATTCTGGCGGCCGATTTCAATCGCGACGGCATTCCGGATCTGGCGGTTGGGAACAGCGATGGCACTGTCGGCATCTATCTGGGGAGCACCTCAGGTAGCTACAGCTTGTTTGCTTCGCCGGCAACCGGTGCTGCGGCTTCCGCGCTGGCCACCGCAGATCTGAACGAGGATGGCATTCTCGATCTGGTTGTTGCGAATACCACGGGAACGGTTTCGATTCTCCTCGGCAGTGGAACGGGAAGCTTCACCGCGGCAGCGCCTCTGACGGTGGCCACGGGAATTCAGAAGCTCTCCATCGGCGACTTCAACGGCGATGGTCATCTGGATCTGGTGGCAGCCAATCAGGCGAGCAATACGCTGACTGTTTTGACAGGCGTGGGCGATGGATCGTTTACCTCATCTGCTTCGCTGGGTATGTCTGCCGCGCCTACCGCGGTTGAAGCCATTGACATGAATAAGGACGGACGCGTTGATCTGGTTGCCTTCCTGAGTGGCGCGAATACGATTGCCACCTACTTCCAGGTTCCGTCGTCGGCGGTTTCAACCACCAGTTTGAATTTTGGTTCTCCGGTGACGGGTGTCGCAACGGATGCGCAAGCTGTCACGCTGACCAATACCGGCAGCGCGCGGTTGAGCATTACTGGGATCGCCATTGCGCCGGGCTCAAATGCATTGGCCGGCGATTTTGCGCAGAGTAATACCTGCGGGACTCTGCCTGCTGTACTCGATCCAGGTGGCTCCTGTGCGGTGAACGTGTCGCTGACTGCTTCTACAAATCTTGCGGAAGCGGCAACGTTGACCATTACCAGCAACTCCGGGTTAGTGGCGGGAAGCAACCTGACGGTTGCGCTGGCTGATAACGGTTCAACCTCCTATCCAACCCAGATGGTATTGACGCCAGGCGCCGCGGTGGACTTTGGCGGTACCACCAATGCCACGGTTACGGTGAGTTCTTCCAGAGGAACGCCCTCGGGTAAAGTCCGGCTGAGTGTGGATTCTTATCCTGCCATGACGATGACTCTGAGCAACGGGACGGCAGTCTTCGCGCTCACAGGACTTGGCGCGGGTACGCATCAACTGACCGCCACCTTTGCCAATCAGGGATCCTATAACTCCAGCACAGCCTCAGGCTCGATCACCATCAACAAGGCAACACCGGTTGCCAGTTGGAGCGCGCCTGCAGCCATTGCAACGGGAACAGCGTTGAGCGCGGTGCAATTGAATGCCACGGCTTCTGTGGCGGGCTTCTTCACGTACTCGCCCGCCGCCGGCACGGTACTGCCAGTGGGGAATAACCAGGTTTTGTCGGCTACGTTCACGCCTACGGATACAGCGGACTACAACTCTGTTCCTGCATCTACCATCATCAGCGTGGTAGCGCTGGCAACTCCTGTTTCGGTGGTGCCTGCGGGGCTCAATTTCAATACCCAAACCTACAACGTCTATAGCAATACGCAGAATGTGCTGATCCAGAATACGGGCACGGCATCCATTACCCTGAAAACTCTTTCCATCATCACATCCGGCAACTCCAACTCCACCTATCTGTATTTCTCCATGGTGACGGGAACCGGAAGTTGTGTGAAGAGCGTGGCCATGGCGCCCGGGACAAGCTGCACGGTGCAGATACGCTTTAAGCCGTTGGCAGTTGGCGCGGCTACAGGATTGCTGAATGTTGGCTATACCGTTGGCACGTCGACAACACAGATACTGCAGACGGTGACGCTGGCTGGATCCGGTATGGCCTATCCCATCCCGTTGGTGTCGCCGGTAGTGGCTTCCGCTGTGCTTCCGGACACCGCGGCAGGTGGTTTCAACTTCTTTGTCAACGGAGCAGGTCTTACCTCCAGTTCGGTTGTGAGCCTGAATGGCAAGGCGCTCACCACCCAACTGACAACCAACAATGGTGTACCCGCCTTGCAGGCAACGGTTCCGGCAAGCCTGATCACCGCGGAGTCTACCGGCGTTGTATCCGTTGCCAATCCGAAGGTTACCGGACTGGTTTCGAATCTCAGGAACATTGCCTTTACCAATCCACTCACCACCACCAACTTCAGCCTTGGGCCTTTTTCGGCTAACTCCGTCAAGCAGCCGGTCGAGGTGCTGGCCGTTGATTTGACCGGAGACCGCTATCCCGACGTGATTGCGCTCAACGCCACGGATAACACGCTGGTCTCCTACGTGAATGCCACCTCGGGCCGTGTGGCCCTTGCCTCCACGGTGAGCCTGGTTTCAACGCCAGTAGCTGTAGTGTCCGGCGATTTCAACGAGGATGGCAAGGTCGACCTTGCCGTGGCTGGCGCGGATGGGCAGATCACCATCTTGCTCGGCACTGGAAGCGGCACCTTCAGCGCTCTGTCTCCTTTCAGCGCATCCAGCAGCGCCAGTGATCTGGCCGCGGTGGATCTGAACAGTGATGGCCATTGGGATCTGGTTGTGACCAATCCCACTTCGAATACCGCAACGGTTCTGATCGGTTCCGGTACCGGCACCTTTACAACTGCCTCCACGCTGGCCACTGGTCCCACGCCCTATGGCGTGGTGGCGGCGGATTTCAATCGCGACGGCTTGCCGGATCTGGCCATCGGCAATAACGATGGCAGCGTGTCGGTGTTTGTTGCAACCTCTGCAGGGACGTTCATTCCCTCTTCCATGCCGACCAGCGGTGCAAGCGCCGTAGCTCTCGGGATAGGAGACTTCAATGAGGATGGTACTACCGATCTCGCGGTTCTCAACAGTAATGGCACTTTGAGCCTGCTGACGGGCACCGGCACCGGATTGTTCAATCTGACTGCCACCACAAGCGTGGGCAACTCGCCCAAGGCCATGACGGTGGGCGATCTGAATGGCGATGGTCATCTCGATGTTGTAGTGGCGAACAACGCGGATAGCACGGTTTCCTTCCTGTTCGGAACGGGCGCGGGCAGCTTTGCTCCGCAGGCAACACTGGCTGTGGCTGCCTCACCGTTGTCCATTACCTCCGCTGACATGAACAACGATGGCCGCGTGGACATTGCGGTTTCCAGCGGCGGCACGAACGCATTCTCTGTGCTGATGCAAACGCCGTTGACCAGCGTGTCCACCAGTACCCTCAGTTTTGGTTCCATGCAGTACGGGCAGACCAGTGTGGCGCAGACCTTTACGGTTTCCAACGTGGGCTCTGGCCCTCTGGCCATTACCAGCTTCCAGATTCATCCCGGCTACAACTCGCAGGATTTCGCAATGACTACCAATTGCGGCACTGCACCCATGACGATGAATCCACAGACCAGTTGCTGGGTGACGGTCACCTATACGCCAACGCGTCTGGGCGCGGAGGCGGCAACCTTCCAGGTGGTGGATAACAGCAACAATGTTCCCAACACCGCACACTATGTGAGCCTGACCGGCACGGGATTGGCCGATCCTACCAGCATCGTGCTTTCCGCTCCGGCCACTGCTACCTATGGCGCATCGATTCCAGTGAACGTGAGCGTCAGTTCTCCGGTTTCTGTTCCGAACGGTGTGGTGACGCTTGCGGTGGGTTCGTATGCTGTGTTGACGGAACGCTTGTCGGCTACGGGTACGGCAACTTTCCAGGTTACGGGGCTTCCGGCTGGCGTATATCCCTTGACTGCCAGTTTCCAGGCGCAATATCAGTTCGCAGCCAGCGCGGCGGCGGGCACCATCACGGTGCAGCAGGCGACTCCGGCGATTACCTGGCCCACCCCAGTCGCTATCAACGTGGGGACGCCGCTTGGTTCCGCTCAGCTAAATGCTAGCGCACCGGTGACGGGCAACTTTGTCTACAGCCCCGCCGCTGGAACCCTGTTGAGTGCTGGAACGGCTACGTTGAATGCAACCTTCACGCCGACGGACACGGCCAACTATACACAGGCCACAGCCACAAATACGCTCAGCGTGGTCTCCACCAGTTCGCTGTTCCTAGCTCCAACAAGCGTCAACTTCGGCTCGGTGGTGCAAGGCGCAACCAGCGCCGCGCAGTCCGTGTTGCTGGTGAATGGCGGAAGTACTCCGGTGGCGCTGACCGGCATTTCCCTGAGTGATGCGGGAAGCGGATCGTTCCAGTTTGTTGCTCCTGCTCCAGCCTCTTCCTGCTCCAATATGGGAGGAAGCCTGGCGCCGGGTTCCACGTGCACCGTCGATCTGCTCTTCCAGCCGCTGGCGTTGGGCAACGTGAGCGCCACGCTACTGGTGGCCAATAACTCCGCGAATGGCACGCTTGCAGCGGCATTGAGTGGAGTGGGCGTGACGAATGCCACGCCGTACCTGCTGAATCTCACACCGTCTGCCATTGCGCTGGCCTCTGCTCCACAGGGCTTCAGCTTCAAGGTTCTTGGTTCCGGCTTTGCCGCGAATGCCGTGATTACGCTGGATGGCGTCAGCGTGCCCACCACCAGAATGAATGCTTCTACTTTGGTGGCCACGGTCCCGGCCGGCAGCGTGACGAGTGCGTGTACGGCACAGGTTGCAGTTGTGAATCCAGGAGCCAGTGGCGTGATGATCTCTAACGCTCTGTTGTTGCCGGTTACCACGGCGACTTCCGGCGTGGCGCTGAACTCCGGTGCGCTGACGCCTACGGCTGTTCCCACACCTCAGGCTCTCATCGTGGCCGATTTCAATGGCGATCGCAGCGCGGACGTGGCCGTGGTGGATACGCAGGATAATCAGGTCCAGGTTTATCGCGCAGGTGCCAACGGCGCGCTTTCTCTGCTGTCGACTTTGAACGTTGCTACCGGCCCGGTTTCCATCGCCAGTGGCGACTTCAATGAAGATGGAAAACAAGATCTGGCTGTGTTGTCTGGAACAGGCGCCTATCAGATATGGTTTGGCGATGGGGCAGGGAACTTCAGCGCAGGCGACGTAACCACGGCGGCTGCAGCCGGTAATTCAATTGCCACGGCCGACTTCAATAACGATGGGCATTTGGATACCGCAGTCGTGAACACGGCGTCGCAAAACGTTGCGATTCTTCTGGGGAATGGCGCAGGCGGCTTCTCCTACCAGAACACGCTGCATACGGGTGTATCTCCGTTTGGGATAGCCATCGCGGACCTGAACAACGATGGTGCTCTCGACATTGCCGTTGGCGATGGTGACGGAACGGTAGGCATCTTCCTGGGCAATCGCGATGGCACCTTTACCTTGGCCACCAGTATTCAGACCGGTGCAACGGCCTCAGCAATTGCCGCCTCGGACTTCAATGAGGACGGCATCGCCGATCTGATCGTGGTGAATAATGATCTGACCGGAGCCGGAACCGCTGGAGCCGTGACCATGTGGAGCGGGCAGGGAGATGGCAGGTTCAGCTACGCAACCTCAGTGCCAATTGGCATCGCTCCCG
>Ga0207738_100004_pt1 | contig 73311 bp, 35 predicted proteins | sample LuqExpMetagenom9_FD_187767 | JGI IMG/M metagenome (GOLD analysis project Ga0207738, IMG submission 187767) | Tropical forest soil microbial communities from Luquillo Experimental Forest, Puerto Rico - Sample 9 (SPAdes) | ecosystem: Environmental > Terrestrial > Soil > Tropical forest ... | reverse complement strand
GAGCCAGTTGGCGGCCCATGGCGTCGCGCGACTCCTGCACCCAGCGGCCGAAGATGCGCGAGTCCGGCCGTGCAAAGTACACGTGCTCGAACACGCAACTGGATTCGGTGGCACCGGTGGCATACTTGCGGCTGGTGAGTCCGTCTTCGGTCACCATCACCAGTTCGCCCGGCTCCACGTCGCGGATGTACTGCGCGCGCAGCAGATCGAAGGCGCAGGTCTCCGAGGCGAAGACGATGGTGTCCGGCGTGCCGGGCTCCTTGGACGGGATGCGACCGATGGAGAGCGGGCGGAAGCCGTGTGGATCGCGTGCGGCAAAGATGCGGTCGCGCGTCATCATCACGATGGAGAAGGCACCGTCCACCTGTGCCAGCGAACCGGCAATCGCATCCACCAGCGTGGCGGCCGGCGAGTGCGCGATGAGCTGCACAATGATTTCGGAGTCCGAGGTGGTCTGGAACAACGCGCCCTGCCGTTCCAGCCGCGCGCGAATGTTGCCCAGGTTCACCAGATTGCCATTGTGGGCAATGGCGATCAAGCCCCGTGTGCTTTCCACGCGAATGGGCTGCGCATTCAGCAGCGCGGAGTCGCCAGTGGTGGAGTAGCGCGTGTGACCGATGGCCATGGAGCCGGGTAGCTTGCGGATCACGTCGTCGGTGAAAATTTCGCTCACCAATCCCATGCCCTTGATGTTGGCCAGGTGCTCGCCGTCAGCCGTGGCAATACCGGCCGATTCCTGCCCGCGATGCTGCAGTGCATAGAGCGCCAGATAGGCCTGCCGCGCCGCATCCGGATGGCCATGAATAGCCGTGACGCCGCACTCCTCGTGGAGCGCATCCGCATCTGCGGTGCGCTCCACGAAGGGGCTAGTTACCTGGGACTGTTGAGTCGGATTGCTGAGTTCGTTCGATTGGTCGTAGATGCCAGGGACACCCTGGTACAACATACGGCTCATGCCAGCACCTCTTCGTGGAGTGTGGCCTCAAGCACCGGGGCCCAACTTGCGCGAAGGTCGGCAACAGAGGCGGAAATGAACGTGTCGCCGTAGACGGAGATGTCCAGGTTTGTGCCGCCGGTGGTGCCAATGCGGACCACCATCAGGCTGTAGTCGCCAGCCAGCTTTTCGATCTCGGCAATGTGCTTCGTCTCTGTGGTCAACACCACGGTCGAGGCAGGCTCGGCAAAGAGCCCGAACAGCGGATAGGCGGTAAGCGAGGGATCCTGCTCCACGGTTGCGCCAATACCCTTGGCAAAGCTTGCTTGCGCCAGGGTAACGGCTAAACCGCCATCGGAGACGTCGGAGGCGCTGGTTACCAGCTTCTTGGCGGCCACTCCCTGCAGGAAGACTTGCAGATCGGCTTCAGCTTCCAGATCGAGCGCCGGAGGATTGCCCCACAGCTCGCCAAAGATCACCTTGGCATATTCGGAAGAGCCGAAGGCGGCCATGTCCTGCTGGCTGGTGAACTCAGGTGCTTCAGGAACCGGTTCCGAGCGGTCCGCACGTTCCAGCGCGGGCAGCGGATACTGCGCAATGGCGGGCGCGTTGACCGGAACCTCCAGGTTCGGATCTGGAGCAGCCTCAGCGCGGGGCACCGGCCACACCAGCAGAACCGCGTCACCCGGCTTCTGGAAGCTCGAGGGCACGGCCTTGGTTACGTCGTCCAGGATGCCGACGATGCCGAGCACCGGGGTGGGATAAATGCCTTCGCCCTTGGTCTCGTTGTAGAGAGAAACGTTGCCGCCGGTGATGGGCGTTCCCAACGTGGTGCAGGCTTCCGCAATGCCGTCAATGGCGGCCGAAAGCTGCGCCATGATTTCGGGCTTCTCCGGATTGCCAAAGTTCAGGCAGTTGGTGGCGGCCACTGGCAATGCGCCGGTCATGGCTACCTTACGGGAGCTTTCCGCCACGGCATGTTGCGCACCCAGCTTGGGATCCAGATACGCCCAGCGTCCATTGCCATCCAAGGCCATGGCCAGACCGCGTTCGTGCGGAGCCTTGCCGGTGCCCTTGATGCGCATGACGCCAGCTTCCGAGCCGGGACCGATGACCGTGTTGGTTTGCACCATGGAGTCGTACTGTTCGTGCACCCAGCGCTTGGAGCAGACGTTGGCGCTGCTCAGCAACTTCTTCAGGTCGGCAGTATAGTCGCGCGGCTGGCTCAGCGCTTCGGCCGTGGCTTCGGAGGGATCGGCCGCAACCGGCGCCTTCCAGGTACCCACCGGGCGGTGGTAGAGCGGAGCATCGTCTGTGAGCGAGGTGTTGGGAATATCGGCCACCAGCACGCCATGATGACGGATGCGAAGCCGCGGCTCTTCCTTTACCGTGCCGCAGATGGTGGCGTCCAGCCCCCACTTGGCGAAGACCTTCAGAACCTCGTCTTCACGGCCCTTTTCGGCCACCAGCAGCATGCGCTCCTGGCTTTCAGACAGCATGATCTCGTAAGAACTCATGCCGGTCTCGCGTTGCGGAATCAGGTCCAGCTCAACGTCGAGTCCCACGCCGCCGCGTGCGCCCATCTCGCAGGTGGAGCAGGTTAGCCCGGCAGCGCCCATATCCTGAATGCCAACAATCGCGCCGGTCTGCATTGCTTCCAGACAGGCTTCGAGCAGCAGCTTCTCCATAAAAGGATCGCCGCACTGCACGTTGGGCCGCTTCTCTTCTGAGCCTTCGTGGAACTCCTCGGAGGCCATGGTGGCGCCGTGAATGCCATCGCGGCCGGTCTTGGCGCCCACGTAGATCACGGGGTTGCCGGTGCCGGTTGCCTTGCCGTAGAAGATCTCATCGATCTTGACCATGCCGAGGGCAAAGGCATTGACCAGCGGATTGCCTGCATAACAGGCTTCAAACTTGGTTTCGCCACCCAGGTTTGGAACGCCAAAGCAGTTGCCGTAGGCGGCAATGCCGCTCACCACGCCTTCCACAACGGTGTGGTTCTTGTGCAGCAACTGGCGATCCTCTTCGGAGATGCCGGTTTCCTCGGCAATCGGCCCGAAGCGCAGAGAATCCATAACGGCCAGTGGGCGCGCGCCCATGGTAAAGATGTCGCGCAGAATGCCGCCCACGCCCGTGGCTGCGCCCTGGAAGGGCTCAATGTAGCTGGGGTGATTGTGCGATTCAATCTTGAAGGCACAGGCCCAACCATCGCCCACGTCGATGATGCCGGCGTTTTCGCCCGGCCCCTGCACCACACGGTCGCTCTCGGTGGGTAGGCGCTTCAGGTGCACGCGGCTCGACTTGTAGGAACAATGCTCGGACCACATGACCGAGTAGATCCCCAACTCAGTAAGAGAGGGGACACGACCCAGAGCCGCCAGGATGCGATCGTACTCCTCCGCAGTGATGCTGTGCTGTGCCAGCAACTGCGGTGTGATGGAGACTGGCTCGGGAACGACTGCAGAGGAGGCAGTGGTATTCACGGTGATTCCATTTTCTCATGAGTGGTGCTTTCTGGTGTGGCAAGCTTTGGGCAGATGCGGTAGGGAATGCGCGGGAAATTGGCCTCTTGCAGCTCAAATCCAACTTCCGGCACGGGTTTGCTCCCGGCAACCTGCACCGGGTTGCAGCCCGGAAGAGAATTGGCGCACCTCCCATGGCCCGTAGGCGGCCGATAGATCTGGAACAAGCGGGCGCTCAAGCGTGTATTGGGTCAGAAAGATACGGCTTATGCTCCGTATAAGGTCCCGGCGCAGTCTCAGCCAACTGGCCGTGGTGCGGTGGTTGTGCGATACTGAAAAGGCTCCATCGGCAGTTTCGGCATGCAGGTGGCTAGTTTGTGCTTGCCTGACCGGAAGGTTTTCGGGTAGGCTTTAGATTCTAAAGCGGTTGAAATAGAACGCCGGGATGGCGGAACTGGCAGACGCAGCGGACTCAAAATCCGCCGACCCTTGCGGTCATGGGGGTTCGACCCCCCCTCCCGGCACCAAGATTCCAAAGAGTTTAAACAGAATTGGCCTCTCCGAACCGGAGAGGCCAAAGTTTTTTTGGGGGATCGCTGCGGCTCCTGAGGCGAGTACGCCGCGCCCGAAGGCGCGCCGCATAAGCGAAGACACGGATTGATTCTCTCTGTTTTTGCGAGACGCATGCGGGCGTCTATGGCCACTGTACGACTAGACTGCACTGTGTTGCCGCACCCCATGCCTGTTGATCCGGGGATCAGGAGGGCGGCTCCATCCAGTTGGGCAGGTTGGTTGAAGTCGGACCATCGACAGGCGATGTAGTGCCGCCTTGGGGCAAGGGAACCGGTCCTTTCAAAAGCGGGTCGTTGGTAGCGTGCATCCAGTCATCGAGCCGTGTTCGCAAGCTGGCGAGTGTTGCGGCGTAGGCAGGATCCGTGGCAAGGTTATTGCGTTCAGCCGGATCGAAGACTAGGTCGTAGAGCTCCTCCGTGTGCACCAGGGCCTTGCCCTGCCAGCCTTCGCGGATCCAGTAGGACTTCGCTGCGCCATCGTCGCAATTGGAGAGGACATAGGCGGAGCGGCTGTCGAATCTGCGCTGGTACTTGAAGTGATTGGTGCGAACGCAACGCTTTGGTTCATAAGCGGAGTGATAGGTAACCTCAGCAAAGATGGCGTCGTTGATCTCCTGCTGTTGGCCGCGGAGCACGGGCAGAAAAGATGTGCCGGTGAGCCACGCCGGGCGGGCGATGCCGAGAAAGTCGCAGAGCGTGGGGAATACGTCGATGTGCGACAGGAGCGCATCGCACACGCCGGGTCGGGAGAAATCGCCTGGGCCGCTCATCATGAACGAGACGCCGATGCCGCTGTCGTAGAGGTTGGCCTTCATGCTCGGGAAAGCGATTCCGTGGTCGGTGGTGCTGATGATCAGAGTGTTTTCAAGCAGACCATTGGCTTCAAGCGCATCAAGGATGCGGCCGACCGCCTGGTCCATGTTGCGCGCGCTTTGGTGAAAGCCAGCCATATCGGCGCGTGTTGTCGGATGATCGGGCAGCGGCGCGGGAGGCAGAATATGGTCGGCATTGTCTGTGGGGGCGGGGAAATTTCGATGGGTTTCAAAGAAGCCACAATCGAGAAAGAAGGGCTGCCTGGGAGCATTGCGGAGAAACTCGACCGTGTGGGTTGCAACGTCGGCAGCGAGCCGGTGCGTACCGGGAAGGATCTCATCAAAGCCAATCACTTTGGGGTCAACGGCAATGTGCTGCAGACCCGCTAGCACTGTGTGGTATCCCTTTTGCGCACGCAATGTGTGGAGCAGGTGTTGCTTGTAGTCGTTGAGCTTCCAGCCGCGATGAGCGAGCCCGTTCATGCCAGCCGCATGTGGAGTTTGGCCGGTGAGCAATGCAGAGCGGCTGGCTGAGCAGGTAGGTGCGGCGCAGTGCATTTTGCGAAACAGAATGCCACGGTCGGCAATGCGCATGAGGTTGGGCGTGGGGACATTGTGTCCGTACGGCCGAAGGTATCGACCCGAGTCATGCGAATGGAGATAGAGTATGTTGGGCAGGGTACCAGGTGCGCTGGCAAGTGCAGCGGCAGGGCGCAAGGCAGCAGCGGCAGAAACAGAAGTCGCAGCCTTCAGGAATTCGCGGCGGGTCGTTGCGTTGTTGAACACTTCATGGTCCTTTCACAGCGTATGGCCGGACCCAGCCGAGGAGGGCTGGATCCGGCATTCACGTCAGAACTGGAGCTTGAGAGAAAGTTGACAGATACGCGGGTCACTGGACGTGCTGCTGATGGTGCCGAAGCCGGCGGCGGAGAGCGAACTGGTGGGCCCTGCGAAGTTGGTGTGGTTGAGCACGTTGAAGTATTCCGCGCGCAACCGCAGTACAGCTTCATGGTAGAGAGTGAAATCCCGGGTAGCGCTGACATCCCAGTTGAAATGGCCTGGTCCGCGGAACGCGCTCTTGCGGACATTGCCAAAGCCACCGGTGGCGGGCAGCGTGAAGGCTGCGGTATTCAGCCAGCTCTTGCAGGAGGTTGTCGTGCCGGTACAACTGGTGGCGCCATATGCTTTGGAACCATCGAAGACAGCGCGATCCTGATTGAGACCAGTTCCTGACTGGTCCGTTCCGGCAGTGATGGTGATTGGGGAGCCGGTGCGAACCGCAATAATGCCGCTGGTGTTCCAGTGATTCACGATTGCCCGCAACGCGCGGGAATGATCTTGCAGCATCGGCAACGTCCACACATAGCTGGAGGAGATGACGCTGCGGCGATCAAAGTCCGAAGGCCCTTTGTCGAGAGCCTTGAAGTCGGGCATCGTGTACGGGTAGACGTAAGAAACCGAAGGTCTGAGTGCGTTGAGTGGTGCCGATAAGGGTAGAGTGTCGAGAGCTTTTGACCATGTGTAGTTGAGTGAAGCGGTCAAGTTCTTCCGCGCTCTGAGCTGGATGGTGCTTTGCAAGGCGTTATAGCTTTCGTTTGCACCCATGTTTGCCACCGTGATGGTGGAATAACCTGCATACGGACGCCGAGCATTGGTGGAGAGCTTGCTACCGGCGATATATGCGGCTGGATTCAATTCAAGATCGGTGAGCATATGGGACTGGTGGGCACCGACATAGGCTGCACGGAGTAGGAGGGTCTGCGTGAGTTGATGCTCAACGACGAGATTCCAGTTGTAGGTTGAGGGAACCTTGTAGTTCCCAGAGGGATCGAACGTGATTACATTGCTCGGCGAGGGAAAGGTTACGGTCTTGGCGGGTGGATAGGTGGTTGGGAATGGATTTGTAACACCCAGATAGGGATTGCTGAATGGCTGGCTGGGATTGAGCTGATTGTACTGGAGACTGAAGGGCGTCATCGAAGCAAAGTTGAGGTAGAAGATCGCAGGGTAGCGGGTGTTGTAGAAGATGCCGGATCCGCCGCGGACCGAAGTTCTTCCTGTTCCGAAGACATCCCAGGCAAAACCAACCCTGGGCATAAAGTCGCCGTAGACGTTCTTGATGGTTCGCTCCGGCACGCCAGCATCGCCCGGAAATAGAAGGCCTGCGGGAGCATTTGTGTAGACCGTCGATGTGCGCTTGCTGGTGTAGGCCTCTGGGTCGAAGCGGACTACACGGTCCTTGACTTCGTGCCAGGGGTAGAAGGGCTCCCAGCGGATTCCATAATTGACAGTCAGCCGACGGTTCAGCTTCCAGCTGTCCTGAGCATAGAGTCCGAGGAACGTGTTGCGCGCGCGAACGTATTGACCGGCGCCCTGGACGAACTGGTACATGTACCCGAGTTGCAAACTGGCCAGTGAATACTTAGTGGTGTTGGAATTGAAGGTGAACAGACCGGGAAGATTCGCCTGGTTGTTCAGATCGAACTTTGAAATTTCAGCGTGCGCACCAAAAGCGAGGTTATGGCCTCCGAGAATCCAATGCAGATCTTCGGCGGCGGTCATGTTATTTCTACCGAAGACAGCGCGCGGATCATCTCCAATACCGAAGAAACCAGAGGCGTTGATTTGCTGAATCGCCTTGTCTGCAGGCAGGTACATCTTGACGCCAAAGTCGCCCGCATCCATCACACCACCGAGCGGACTGCGATTGGAGAACTCGCGGGTGTAGTTGATGACGAGCGAGTTCAATAGATTGGCGCTGAACGTGTGAACGTCTGAGATCAGCGCGCTTTGAAAGCGGATGGTGGACTGGTCGGAGTAGGTTAGCAGGTTGGTAGGATCGTAGGCTCCAGCATTGGTGAACTGGTTGACGTAGTAACGACCAAAGATATGGTCCTTGTTGGAGTCGCCATCCACGCGCGCGACAAATTCGTTGTATTCGTTGTTCACCGGCTGCTTATAGATAACTTTGCCATTGCCGGTAGCGTGCGGAAGATGGCTCACGAAAGCGAGTGCGGCCGCATCAAAGCGCGAAGTGGGGATGATGTTGTTGCTGAAGGGTGTGCCGGTAAGCGGATCGATGATCTGAATTGCTTTGGACAGCGGGTTGTTGGGATTGGTCGCGGAGAGAAGAGCGGAGAAGTCGCCGCTGCGGTTGGCGTCGGTAGGCACGTAGGCCGAGTTGCTTCCGTTCTGGTTGTGGATCTGCGTGTGTTGATAGCCCAAAAAGAAGAATTCATGTTTGCTCTTGAGAAGATGGGGGATGATCATCGGTCCGCCGATCGTGCCGCCGTATTGATGGCGCTTGAGCGGATCAACGGATGTCGCAAAGTAATTGCGCGCATTGAAGGCGCCATTGCGGAGATATTCGAAGAGGTCACCATGGAATGCGTTTCCTCCGGACTTGGTGACAATGTTCACCACGCCTCCGGAGTTTTGACCATATTCGGCGTTATAGTTGGTGGTTTGTACGCTGAACTCTTGCAATGCGTCAGGAAAAGGGAATGGCGCGTTCACGTTCGTAAACTCATCGATGTTGTTGCCGCCATCTAGAAGATAGTTCGTCTGATCGGCACGGGAGCCGCTGGCGGAGATATTGACGACGGTCGGAAAGGTCTTTTTGTTTCCCTGATCGGAGTTGTCGTTTGGAGCTGGTGCGACGCCGGCGACAAGCAGCGTCAGTCCGGCCGCATTCCGGCCGTTGAGTGGAAGCTCATTGACCCGCTCCTCACCCATGACGGCCGACAGCGTACTGGTGGTTGTGTCCACCTGCGACGCGCTTCCAGTTACTGTGACCTCTTCGGCAACCTGGCCAACGTGCAGGACTACATTCACGGTCATAGTCTGATTCGCCTGCAGCAGCAGATCTTTCTGTTCGTACGTATTGAAGCCGGTTGCAGTCACTGAGATGGAGTAGGTCGTGGGCGGCAGCGTTGGGAATACATAAATGCCATCTTTGTTCACGCTTGCGTGGAAGGCTGTGCCGGTTTTCTGTTGCACGGCGGTCAGTGTGGCACTGGTCACACTCGCACCCGTCGCATCGGTAACGGTTCCGGTAATGGAACCATTTGCCTGTCCCCAGGCACTGAGCCCGGCGACCAGCAATATCGGTAGGAGCGCGAATAACCACGCGTGAAAACGTATTGTCGTAGAGCGTTGCATGCTTCCTCCATTAAGTTTTCAAGTGAAGAGTGACTCTGCCCTTTTTTGAACCTGTTGCTGCGAGGCATGCAGAACAGTGCTGCTGGCCGAGTTGTTCCTGATGCAATTGGATAAGGCTGATGGGTCACCTCTAGCGCTGATAGGCCTAGATACAGGTTGGAATGAACGTGGATCTTCCCCAGGAGTGGCATCTGGTGAGGAAAGCAGGTTTTCCGGTTGCTAGTGTTTGTTTGCAGTCTGCGCACGCGTTTACGGCATCCGCAGAAACAGTCTCCTGGCGCGCTCCCAGTCCATTTGCAACATGACAGAAGCATCTGCCGAGCAAGAATCCACCGCCTAGGTGTAAACACGGTGATAAGTCTAACGTGTTGAAATTAAGTAACTAACGACGTGTGATACGGGCTTCTACACGGTGTAAAGGCTTGTTGCAATCGCCTGCGCGGCCACGTAAGATACTCGATTAGCGACCTATAGATCTTCGGGAGTGTCGGTTCCGATGGCGACAGGATTGAGACAAGATGGTTCCGCCGGCAAAAATGTGGAGCCCGCTGGAGACGATGTCACACATCGCAGGCAGCCCTCACTGATGCCCACGGAACCAGAAATAATTTCTCTCGCTACAAACTCCCCGGAGTGGGAATCCGTTCAGCGCATTGTGCATAGTTCCGGGTTTGCAAAGTCTGTGCTCCTGGCAAACTTTCTTCGCTATGTGTGTGAGAAAAAGCTCCTCGGGCGCGAAAGCGAAATCACAGAACAGCAAATTGGTATCCATGCTTTTGGACGCCCGGAGGCCTACAACCCAGGGGACGACAATATCGTGCGCAACTATGCACGGACCCTGCGGCAGCGGCTGGAGCAATACTACAAAGAAGAGGGCCAGGAAGAGAGTATCCGGATTGTGATCCATCGGGGCTGCTACGTTCCGTCGTTTGACGCAATGCCTGAGGCAGTACCTCTTCAAGCAGAGCCGGAAGGCGCTGCCGGTTCTGGAGCTGCGCAGTATGCAGCATCCACGGCATCTTCACCGGCGCGAATTGCGCCAACGGAAGCTTCAAGGCGCGTGCACAGCGCGATGCACGCAGTTACGCAGAAGAGAGCATGGCTGGCGCTGACGATCTGTGCTGTTTTGCTGCTGGTGCTGGCTTACGGAGGCCGACAGGTGTGGATCTGGTCGCATCCAGATCCGTATACGGAGTTTTGGAACGAACTGCTCTCTCAGCACCGTTCAACGGTTGTCGTGCTGGCGGATAGCGGATTGGGCATCATGCAGAATCTGACCGGTTCGCAGATTCACCTGCATGAATATGCTTCTGGCGATATGACAGCGATCTCGACCGCTCTCGCTGCGAACAATCCGAGTACACTCAGCGTGGACCGGTTCCGGAACCTCACCAGCACCGCGATTGTACACAGTCTGCTTACATTGGTGGCACAGCCACAGTTCGCTTCAGCGAAGCTGCTGGTGCGTTCCGCACAAGATGTGCGAATGGATGATCTTTCCAGCTCAAACGCCATCCTCATTGGTGGGCCGAGGGCGAATCCGTGGGTGGAACTCTATGAACCCGCATCGGATTTCCGGCTGGTGATTGCAGAGGAGGCCAAAAACGAGGGGGTCGATCCGCGCATCGTGGTGAACAAGACGCAGCAGCCTGGCGAACGAGCTTCGTATCCGTATAGTTATAAGACCGAGGAAGGCTACGTACACCACAGCATTCTCTCGTTTTTGCCAAGCCTGGATGGCCATGGCCACGTGCTTCTGTTTCAGGGGGGCGACATGGGGTCGACCCAGGCCGCTGCAGATTTCGCTACCGACCGGCAAGCGATGGAACCTATTCTGCGCAAGGCTCGCCGCTCCGATGGCACGCTCCGTAACTTCGAGGTTTTGCTCGAGACCAGAGTTGTTGGGGCAAGCTCCGCGAAAGCGAAAGTCGTACTGATACATATCAAATAGCTCCCGGAGCTGTAGGACCCCTGAAGCATGCGGTCCCTGTGCTTTCCAGGGTACGCTTCTCAAGTGGGTTTTGCTTCGGCGCACGTGGCGGAGTATGCGAGGGCAAATCAGCAATGTCATCGTCATGCAGGCTGCATGCTGCGTCTTGCGATAACCAGGGCATGTTGGTTGGTGTTTTAAGTTATGCCGTCTTGCATGTCGTGGTTTCCTGATGAAGAGCTGAAAGCGCGTCCTGCTTGGAGGGTTGCAGGGAGATCCGACAAACTAAGTGGAAATTTTCGTTTCTCCTCGCATTCTGTCTCTCCACTTTGCATCCTAAATCCGCGGTTCTTCTGAGCAAACGGTTCTACCTCTCATGGTCCAACCAGCGTCTTGTCCACAGCCAGCCGATCAGCGGTGGTCCTGTCCGCAGTGCCGCTCGTATCCGTATAAACGTTCCCTCGCCGGGGCCGCTTACGATCTCCAACTCGGCGCCGGCGCGCTTGCTTCGCCGCCGCATCGATCGTATTCCCAGGCTTGTGTCTTTGCTTTCCAGATCAAAGCCAATTCCGTTGTCACAAATCTCCAGGGCTATGCTTTGCCGTGTGTAGATTAGCCGTAGCGTCAGAGTGGTTGCATGTGCGTGCCGTATCGTATTGGCAATCGCCTCTCGTCCTACTTGAAATAGTGCATCACGTACGATCAGGCTTAGCGGTTTCGGAGTACCCTCCCGCACCAGCTTCATGGGCAGATAGTCGCCATCCAGCATTGTCCGTGTGCTGCCTTCGAGCAGTTCCAGAAGGTCACAATGCGCATTGCCAGGCGTCCGCGCTGCGATCTCATCCGAGGCCTCGCGATGCGTGTGTGCCACCATTCGGCAGGCCGTGTCCAGGCTATTCAGAACTGCTTCGCCCGTCATCAGGCCCGAACGTATGCTGCTCCTCATCCCTTGTAGATGAAATCCCACACCGGCAAAACTCTGTGCCAGCGTGTCGTGCAAATCGTGCGCCAGTCGTTCCCGCTCTTCCAAGATCTTCCGCATGTTCCAGTGCACAATCCGCACATAGAGCATGATCGCCAACGCCAATACGGCCAGGAATCCTACCGCATAGCGTGCCAGCAGTCGAGGTGTCCACCACGGAGGGCCCGACACAACTTCCACATCGTTCATGGAGCGAAGCAGAATCGTGAATCCGCCGCTACCGGCCGGATGTGTTCGTCCCACCGAACAGATGCCCCGCACGCGCAGCTCGCTGTTGGTCTCCCAGCTGTCAAACTGAGCCGTCGACATCGGATTCATACCGACTGCTTGAAACTCCTGCTCAGAGTCGCCCAGGCGAAGAATAATTCGTTGATCATGCGCCGACTTCGACCGTAGTCTTCCGCGCAGCTCCACCAGTCGTCCGTCGAAGTCTCCATCTGCGGCCTGCGTACTTGAAATCGCCACCGGCGCCACGAGAGTGCGATCGCCCAGCAGATACACTTCTTCCGCCTTGAACGTTGCCGACGGCGCCGAATCGATTCGCGAACCCACAACCTCGATCTCATCACCCGCATTCAGAGCCGCTTTGCGCCCCAGTTCCAGCGCAATGCCGCCTGTCGCATCCTGCATATACAGCGGCTCGGCCAGTGTTACCACACCGCGCAGCGTCTGATGCGGCGACTGTGCGGTCCAGCTGTGCAATGCAGCAATCGGAATCGACTCATGAGTCGCCACGTCGCGATAGCGCAACACCGTATCGGCCTCGTCGGCATTCACCGCCGGCTGTGCCTCTCCGTTTGACTCCATCATGCGAAAAAACACATCTTCGCGTACCGGATAGATCGGCATCTGGATTGCTCTTGCACGAGCGCGCAGCGCCGTCAGGTCGTTTTCCGTTGCCATCCGCACTGCTACATTCCGCCATGCGGCGCCGGTCGCCACCGAGCGCAGGCCAATCTTTCCGCGTGCCGCACAGGCTTTCTCCTCCAGCGCGGAAATCGTCTTTGCGCCTGTGTTCAGGTTCGTCACCTCGGCTGCAATCTGGCATCCCACGGCGACAACATGAAAGTGATACCAGACCCCAAAGCGCACACCACCGCTCATCGTATCCGGACGGCCTGCCATCCATCCATGATCGGCCCGTCCAATCACAATCGCTGAGTCTGAAGACCGCATTCCGATGTAATACCCGTTGTAGGCGTCGATGCCATACTCTTCCTCGCTCACTCTCGCAATCACGCCCACGTTGCCCTCATGGCCGATCATCTTCAGGTCCGCGTCCAACGCGTAATCGCTCCATTTGCTCGATCCTGTGATCAGCTTCGCGCCGCGTTCATCCGAGCGATTCATTGCCATGCCATTCGTCAGCTGCCAGTCGCCGCCATAGGGCGTCCATTCGCGCGCTTCGCTTTGTGCGAACGCGTCGTGATACGGCAGGTGCGGCGATTGCCGGCTGCGAATCAATAACACGCTTCCCAGCGCGATGCCTACCACCACCGCGCTGATCGCTACTGCCACCGTAAACCGTTCTCGGCTCATGGGATAGGTCTCCAGTCCATGCGTAGCAGTAGCTGTACCGGCTCGGTATCGATGTTTTCCCGCGTCACCAGGGTAGAGGAAAAGCGGCTCTGCTGTGGCGCCGAACGATGGCTGCGTGCTGCCAGAATATCGTTCACTGCCTGCCCGCCCATGGCTCGCATGTTGCGGATGATCAGTGCGTCAATCGCACCGTGCCGTAGCATCGCCAGTAATTCACCGCTTTGATCATGGCCGATCACCGATACGTCGTTGGCGCGCCCTGCATTGTGCACCGCTGCCACCGCTCCTGCTGTGCTTGCTGGCGTCATCGAGTAGAGCACACGCAGCTGCTCATGCGCTTGCAGCAGCTGCGTCGTCGCCATCTCCGCCTGCCCGAATGTATTCGTGTCCGACGTCGTTGTCGCAATTTGTATGGAGGGTGCCTGTTCTGCCAGCAGCTCTTTGAAGAGCTCGATCCGTGTCAGGCTGTCCGGCAGATGCGCATCCACTCCAACAATTGCCACCTCGCCCCGGTCGTGCGTGATCGCGCGGATCCTCTCGACGGCTAGTTGCTCGGTCTGCCGCATGTCGTCCACGACGACAAACAGGCGCGGATCGGCCGGCAACTGGATCGATTGTCCTAGCAGGACCACCGGAATTCCTGCCCCCAGCGCCCTCTCCACGACTGTGCTCAGTGCATTGCTCGCCGTCGGCGTCAGCACAATGCCCAGATGCCGGTTCCGTATCGCACGATCCACCAGCGCAATCTGAAACCGGCTATCCGCGATTCCAGTCGGTCCATTCCAATACACGTGCACCTTGTACGGAGCTGCCGCTTCAGCCAGCCCCGCATGTTCGCACACATAATCGGTCTGCGCTGAGTCGCTCGGGATCGCGCTGATGATTGGCTGCGGCTGCTGTCTGCGGCATCCTGTAAAGCCGCTCAGCACAACCAGAATCATCGCGCCAAGCACATGCAAGCGATCCCCATTGGCTGCGTTTTTCGCGCAGCATTTTGCTGCTTGCCGCGTCATCATCCGTTTAATTCCAAACGAACCAGACCCTGCTGAATTGCCACCGATGTGGCCTCCGTGCGATCGCGGCTGCCAAGCTTTTCGAGCAGATGGATCACGTGATTCCGCACTGTGTACTCGCTGATGGATAGCTTTGTCGCAATCTCGCGATTCTTCATCCCACGCGCGACCCACTCCAGAATTTCGCGCTCCCGGGCACTCAGCTGAACCCGGCTCACACGCATCGCCAGTTGTTGTGCGATCTGCTCCGGAATACACTGCCCGCCACGATGAACTACGCGAATTGCGTGCAGTATTTGCTCAAGCGACGCTGACTTCAGCAGGTAGGCCGAGGCGCCCGCCTTGATCGCCCCAAATACCTCTTCGTCTGAGCGGTAGTTCGTCAGCACGGCACACCGCAAACCCGGATGCTCGCGTCGTAGTGTCGCGATCATCTGCTCACCGCTCATCTCCGGCATCCGCAGATCCGTCAGCACCACATCGGCCTCTGTCCCGGCCAGCATCTCGAGGGCTTCTTGTCCTGAACTTGCCGTGCCCACCACGTGAATCTCGGGCGAACTCTCCAGCATGGTCTTCAGGCCCATGCGCACGACCTCATGATCGTCCACCACAAAGACGCGAATGCCATGCTCTGACATGAAGCCTCCTCCCATTACCACGGGCGCATGCTGTACATTGTCGCCACTAAGAATATGGGTCCCATGCCAACCATGTCCACATGGTGCTGCAGCACCATGTCAGAGTGATTCATTTATCACCACGCCAATATGAATACCTCACCTTATTGACCCTCCATCCGCCGCTTCATAAGATTCACGAGTCTTAAAGAGACATCCAGAACAGGTGTACAGACTGTTGAAGCAATGCCGCCGGGGTTCCGGCACATGTACAAAATGGAGGCTTACGATGAAAGACTTACAGGCTCTCTCCAGAGCTCTGTTGATGTTCATGCTGGTGATGCCCATCTACTGCTGGTCGCAGCAGCAGACTGCTTCGCTCGCAGGACAGGTGACCGACACCACGGGTGCCGTGGTGCCCGGTGCTACTGTCGTCGTTTCAAATCCTGCGCGCGGTATGCGCTTCTCCGCCGTTACGGACGCCCAGGGTATGTATCTGTTTCCACAGCTGCAACCAAGTGAGGGGTACCAGATCCAGTTGACTCGCGACGGCTTCAAAGAGATCCGTCAAAGCAACGTCACCCTTGAAATCGCACAGGCAGCACGTATTAATTTTTCGATGACCATAGGCAACGTAACCGAAAGCGTGGAGATCACCGAAGCCCCGCCGCAGATGGATACGCAAACCGCCTCGCTCGGTCAGGTTGTCGGCGGACGTATCGTCGAGGGCCTTCCCCTCAACGGACGCAGCACCTTCCGCCTTATTGCTCTCACTCCCGGTGTATCCTTCGCACAGTCTGCATACGGTCAGTTCGGCGATGTCGCCGTCAATACTACTTGGGATACCAACTTCTCCATCAACGGAGGTCGCCTGCAATCCAACGAAGTCCTCATTGATGGCGTTCCCGCATCGGCAGGCTTCTTCAATCAGATCACCACACTGCCAGTAGTCGATGAAACCCAGGAGTTCAAGGTCGAGTCAAACAACCTCTCCGCGCAATACGGACGCTTTTCCGGCGGCGTCATCAACGTCACCACCAAGAGCGGTTCCAATGAATTTCACGGCAACCTCTACGAGTTTCTGCGCAACTCTTTCTTCGACGCCAATGAATGGTTCAACAAACGTGCTGGACGCGTAACACCCAAGTTCCGCATGAACCAGTTTGGTGGAACCCTTGGCGGTCCGCTTTTCGTTCCGCATCTCTACAATGGACACAATCGCTCCTATTTCTTCTTCTCCTATCAGGGCACACGCCGTGTCAAGGGAAGCCCCAACATCCTCACTGTTCCCACCGTTGCGCAAAAGGCCGGCGACTTCTCCGCCGCGGGTCTGAATGCCATTTACAACCCCTACACCACGAATACCACGACCAAGCAGCGTACCCAATTTGCAGGCAATATCCTTCCGCAATCCATGATCGATCCGGTAGCGAAGAAGATGCTAGCTTACTATCCCGATCCCAACACCGGTTCTGCTGGCGCCATCGTCAACAACTTCATAAGCAACTCGCCTGTCAACGTCAACCAGGACGTATTCAGCGGTCGCTTCGATCAGAACGTTACCGAGCGTTATCACCTGTTCGGTCGCTATGCCTACAGCACAAGCCCGCTTACTCAACCCAATGTCTACGGCAATATCGCTTCGCCTGGGACTTCCGCTGTTGGCACCACGACCTTTCACAATCAGTCCTTCGCTTTTGATAACCTCTATCAGCTTTCGCCAACGTTGCTCATCGACGTCAATTACGGATTCGCCCGCTGGATGCAGATCCGCCAGACCCGCAGCTACGGCTTCGACAACGCCACACTCGGCTTTCCCGCCGCTTTTGTCAGCTCGGTTACCATTCCCATGTTCCCCTCCGTCAACATTGGTGGCGGTTACAGCGGATTCGCCAACCAGAGCTATCTGCATAACGGCAACGACTCGCACGCCATTCTCGTCTCGATCACCAAGCAAATGGGCCGCCACTCGCTCTCCATCGGTGCCGATGGCCGCCTGCATCGCATCAACCTGTTCAATGTAGCGAACAGCGCCGGCGACTTCAGCTTTGCACTCGCGCAAACCCAAGGTCCGATTGCCTCAACCGCTACCGGCGGCAACGCATTTGCCAGCTTTCTGCTCGGATTCGGCAGCGGCGGCAGCATGCCCATCGGCTCCGGCGTTGCCCTGCAGAACTTCTACGGCGCCGTCTACCTGCAGGACAAATTTCGTTTAAGCCGCATGCTTACTCTCAACGTGGGTTTGCGCTACGATGGCGAGTCGCCCTACGTTGATCGCTTCGACCAGCTGAACTTCTTCGATTCCACTGTCACCAGTCCCGCTGCGAATGCCACCTTCCCCAGCCTCAAGGGAGGTCTGTCCTACGCTTCGGTAAACAGCAATCCGCGCGAGGTCTATAGCGCCTCCCGCAAGCGTTTTGCTCCTCGTATTGGTGTTGCCTTCAGTCCTAGTGACAAGCTCTCCATCCGTACCGGATTTGGTCTTGTCTATGCTCCGCTTGAAATTACCAATAACGCTGTCGGTTCTTCGCCGAGCTTAGGATATGCATCCTCCACCACCTGGAACACCTCTGGCGATGGCGGCTACACACCAACCAACGTGCTCAGCAATCCCTATCCGCAGGGGCTCGTGCAGCCAACAAAAAATAGTGCAGGCGCAGGAACGCAACTCGGCCAGTCGCTCACTATCTGGGATCACACGCCTGCTTCGCCCTATGCCATGCAGTGGAACTTCGATGTGCAGCGGCAGCTTACCAACTCCATCCTTGCCGATATTGGTTATGCTGGCTCGCGTGGCGTAAATCTGACATCGTCGTTTGATCTCAATGCGCTCGATCCAAAATATATGGCGATGGGCACGGCGCTCACCACACAGGTTGCCAATCCCTTCCAGCCCTTTGTCAAAATCGGCTCGCTGGCCAACGCAACCGTCGCACAGCGTCAGTTGCTACTGCCGTATCCACAGTTCCTGAGTGTTGTCGACATCAACAAGACCTGGGGTTCATCCAGCTATCACTCTCTGCAGGCCAAGCTGGTCAAGCGCATGTCGAGCGGTGTTTCTTTCATGGCTTCGTATACCTGGGCCAAGCTCATCTCCAACGTCAACGCGCAGAATGCTGGCATCGGACCCACCAATCTTTCCGGCGTGCAGAATTACTACAACCTCCGCGCTGAGCGTGCTGTCTCTGAGCAGGATCAGCCTCACAATCTTGTTTTCAATGCAGTCGCAGAGCTCCCCGTAGGACGCGGCCGCCGCTACCTCAATTCCATCCCGCGTGCGGCTGACTATCTTGTCGGCGGTTGGAAGCTCACGGGCATTCTCACCGAGCAGAGTGGATTTCCTCTTGTGTTGTCGGCCAACGGTGTTGGCGGTGGCACACGTCCTAATCCCGTTGCCGGTGTCAGCGCAAAAATCTCCGGCGATCGCTCCAACCAGGATCGTGTTGCTGCGTGGATGAACAAAGCTGCTTTTGTTGCGCCACCAGCCTACACTTTCGGCACAGTCGGCAGAACCTTCACCGGTGTACGCGGGCCTGGCGTGCAGAATGTCGATGCTTCTCTTGGCAAGGAAGCGACCTTTGAAAAAGTCACTATGCAACTCCGTTGGGAGGTCTTCAATGTCATGAATACTCCCCACTTCTCCAATCCTGACATGGGCGTTCAGAATGCTGGTTTCGGCAGTATATCCAGCACGATCGCTTCGCCTCCATGCCGCGACATTCAGGTCTCGCTCAAACTTTCGTTCTAGACGCACCGTGAGGCCCTCGGTTCTGGACAACTACATTGTGTGTAGTTGTCCGGAACCATTTTGTCAGAGCTTCCGCGATACAGTGCATCTGAACTATTTCCACACGTTTTCGTGAGCTGTTTTCCTGGTTCACATGAGAGTCTTACGGTTCTATGCAGGTCCGAACTGCTTGAACTGAATCTTGCTCACTACAACAAAGAGGAGAGTTGTATCGATGGATCGCCGCGATTTGATGAAAAATATGCTGCTGTCGACCGGAATGATGGCGTTTGGCAAAGCAGAGGCCGAACAGTTGGCTGAGCGGCCCAAACGCAAAAGCTTTCCGCTGCCACCGCGCCGAACCGATGGCGAGCGGATGCCGAACATCTTGTGGATCTGCACCGACCAGCAGCGTTTTGATACCCTCGAGGGGCTCAGCAACGATCTTATCCATACACCGAACCTGAAAAAGCTCATGCAGGAATCGGTCACCTTCACCAACGCTTTTGTGCAGACTCCAATCTGCTCGCCCTCGCGCGCCAGCTTCCTCACCGGACGCTATCCGCATGTCACCGGTCTGCGCGCCAACGGTCAAAAGATTCGCGCCACTGAGCGGCTCGTACCTCGTATCCTCGCCGATTACGAATACACCTGCGGGCTCTCCGGCAAGCTCCACCTTGCGCCTTGTTTCGGTGGACGTGTCGAAGAGCGCATCGACGATGGATATGAAATCTTTCACTGGAGTCACGACGTCGGCGATGGATGGCCGCTAAAAAACGAGTGGCATGTCTGGCTTGAACAAAAAGGCATCAAGTTGCCCAAAGCGCCTGAGCAGGAGCCCTGGGGCATGCCTCTTGATCCCAAATACACCCAGACCGCCTGGTGCGCTGAGATGGCCATCAACTTCATGCGCAGCCAGAAGGACTTCACCCCATGGATGTTCTCCGTCAACATCTATCAGCCCCACCCGCCCTACTACCCCACGCAGGAGTACCTCAAGCACTACGATCCAGCAAAGATGCCTGCTCCTGCGTATCAGGAAGGCGAATTGGGCAATAAACCTGTATTCCAGCGTATCGATCACGAGGGCGGCTACGCTGGTACCTCGCTTTCGTTTACCAAAACCTCCGCGGATGCGCACAAGCAACTCACAGCCGCCTACTACGCCATGATCGAACAGGTGGATACCGAGGTGGGACGCATGCTCCGCGTACTTGAAGAAACCGGCCAGGCCGATAACACGATCGTCATTTTCATGAGCGATCATGGCGAAATGCTTGGCGATCACGGCATCTATCAAAAGGGCCCGTACTTCTACGACTGCCTCACGCGCGTTCCGCTCATTATTCGCTGGCCAAAGCGCTTCAAGGCTGGGTTGAAGGTGGACTCGCTCGTTGAGATGGTCGATCTCGCGCCGACTCTACTTGATGCTGCCGGCATTCCAGAGCCTGTAGGCATGCAGGGCCGCTCGCTCATGCCGCTCCTCACCGGTAAAACCACGGAGCATCGCGATTCCGTCTACATGGAGTACCTTGACGCCAACGCACCCTATCAAACCCCGCCCATGTTAACGGGTGTGCGTACCACCGACTGGAAGCTTACCTACTGCAACGATCCGAAGTCGGGCGAACTCTACGATCTGGTCCACGATCCCGGAGAATTTCATAACCTCTGGAATTCTCCGCAGCACAAAGATGTTCAGCAGGCCATGCTGCAGAAGCTTGTCTCGCGCATGATCGAGACCACTGATCCGCTGCCTGATCGCCACTCCTGGTGGTAGTATGTTGCCGTGCCCGCAGGGATAAAAAACTCCATGCGGGCATTCCTATGCTCATCCATTCAGTCAAGCAAGACTCGAATCTAGGTTTTACGGAATCACTCTGGAGAGGCCACTCAACGTGCAATACAAAAACGAATCAGAACGACTTGCTCATCTGTCGCGGCGCGATGCTCTCAGGGCGATCGGTGGATTTAGCGTGGGGACCTTCGCCGCGCCTGGCGTCTTGAACGCAGCCTTGGTGGATGACGCAAAGAAGGGAAATGCCGTCTCGGTTGGCGCTTTCAGTCTTCTTCCTGCTGGCTCCATCGAACCGCAGGGATGGCTCAGGCGTCTGCTTGAGGTGCAGGCCCAGGGGCTCACAGGTCATCTCCACGACATCTGGCCCGACGTCGGCACCGACAGCGGTTGGCTTGGTGGCAAGGGCGAATCCTGGGAGCGCGGCCCCTATTACCTTGACGGCCTCCTGCCTCTTGCCTGGCAGCTCAACGACGCGCGCCTCAAGGCTATCGCGCAGAAGTTCGTTGATTGGACACTCGATCATCAGCAACCCGACGGCATGATCGGCCCCACCAGTAACAACGATTGGTGGCCCCGATTTGTCATGCTGAAAGTCCTCGCGCAATATCACGAACTCACCGCTGACAAGCGCGTCTTGCCCGTTATGGATCGCTACTTCCGCTATCAGCTCCAGATTTTGCCCGGGCGCCCTCTGCGCGATTGGGGCAAGTTCCGCTGGCAGGATGAAGCCCTTGTTGTTCTCTGGCTCTACCAACGCACCGACGAACCTTATCTGCTCGATCTCGTCCGCCTTCTTCAGAAGCAGGGATTCGACTGGGTAGCCAACTTCGATCACTTTACCTATCGCGAAAAAATGACGGCGGAGTACCTCAAGATCAACAAGGGAGAGGGTCTTGCCGATCTTGCGCTCGCAACTCATGGCGTCAACAACGGACAAGGTCTCAAAGCCGGACCTGTCTGGTCTCTGCTCTCCGGCCAGAACAACGACAAGACATCAACCCGTCAGGCTCTTGCCGTTCTCGATCGTGATCATGGTCAGCCCAACGGCATGTTCTCCTGCGACGAGCATCTCTCTGGCCCTGATCCTTCGCAGGGATCAGAGTTATGCACTGTCGTTGAGCTCATGTACTCGCTTGAGCTTGCGATGGCTATTACCGGTGATGCCGCACTTGGCGATCGCCTTGAGCGCATCGCCTTCAATGCATTGCCCGGAACGCTGACCGACGACATGTGGGCTCACCAGTACAATCAACAGGCGAATCAGGTCGAGGTCAGTCTCCATCTCAAGCCTTGGGTCACCGATGGCCCCGAGTCGAATCTTTTCGGCTTCGCGCCCAACTTTGGTTGCTGCACAGCGAACTACCATCAGGGCTGGCCCAAGTTCACCAACAGTCTGTGGATGATGACTCACGAACAGGATCGTTCCCAGTCCGACGAGCTCATCGCCGCTCTCTATGCACCTTGCGCACTCTCGACTACCATCCGCGATGTCGCAGTTCACATCGTCGAAGACACCAACTATCCTTTCCGCGAATCGATCCGTTTCGCAATTGATCCTGCCGCTCCCATTCGCTTCGCACTCAAGTTGCGCATCCCTGCTTGGGCCGCAGAAGTTCGTCTCACTGTGAACGATAACGTGGTGGATGCCAAGCCGATGGCAGGCTTTGCGCGTATCGAGCGCTTGTGGACGAAGGGCGACCGCGTCGAGCTTGTTCTGCCCATGCCGCCCCGTGTCTCCACCTGGTTCAAAGACTCCATTGCTGTGGAGCGCGGCCCGCTCGTCTTCTCCTATTGCCCTGGCGAAAGCTGGGTTCGCCTCCGCCGTAACGTCCAGCAATCCTCTGACTGGCAGGTCTTTCCTGCCGGCCCATGGAACTACGCCCTGGCCATCGATCCGACAGCCGTAGCCGGTAGCGTGCGCGTCACGGAGCATGAGGTGCCCGCCTTTGCCTTCAGCGGCAAGCAGCCGGCAATCACGCTGTCTGTGCGTGGACGTCAATTGCCTGCTTGGCGTGCGGAAGATGGAGTTGCAAATCCTCTGCCAGTCAGTCCTGTTAAAAGCGACGAGCCTGACGAGGATCTCACGCTCATTCCCTACGCGGCAGCCAAGCTGCGCATCACAGCCTTTCCCCGTCTCGGCTGAACCATCTCATCCACTCCACAGCGGCCCCGTCTACCCACCTGGCCGGGTTCGCTGTGCCTCCATCTTGCGTGATTTTGTTCGTTGGATTGCCGCGGAGTTCGACTTCTCGGTCAGACCTGAAAATCGGCAGCCACTCTGCACGTCTTCGCATAACATGAAGAACAGTCTGTTCAATCTGGATTGCTTCCTGCAGCAACCAATAAAAAGACCCTCCAGCTCATGAGAGTTGGAGGGTGAAGTCTACAGATCAATCATCTATTTTCCAGTGTTGTTGCTGCGTTTTGTGCTGCTCAACGAATGCTCTAGAAAGCGATGCGTCCGCCGATTTGCAGAATACGCTGCGATCCGCCAGAACCGGTGATCTGGCCATAGGTTCCACTGGTCATGGAGGCGCTCGGGCCGCCCAGGTTCACGAGGTTGAAGACGTTCGAAGCCTAGCAACGAAGCTGCAGGCTGGCCTGCTGCTATATGTGGATCCTAGGCCTGGCGAGATTGCGTATATCAGGGGCTTATAGGAGTGATCGCTTTTGAGGGGTGGGAGCAGAGCAGTTCAGGAGTGCAATTGACGAATCTAGGATTGGACCACTTGTGCGGAGTGTTGGTAGCGCCTTGTTGCAATCCAGACCGCCTCAACGGCCATTCTGACGACGATCCTTCCTGGTGTGGAGCGGGAGGGGCGACAGGTGCCCGCGGCAGCCATCTAGACCGCCGCGAGCGGGCACAAACGACGCGCCCGCTCGCGTTTATTTGCTGTAGATTTGATGCCTGTTTTGGTGCGTGTTCGAACCCGGATTATGTGCTCCATTACGCAGCTCAGTGCGCCATGGGGTCGGACAATAATAATTGAAAATACTAGAGTTATTCTCGAATGCGCTCTTTGGTGCAGCATCTTGCAGTATCACTAAAATAGGACCCAAAATCCGCCGACCCTTGCGGTCATGGGGGTTCGCCCCCCCCCTCCCGGCACCAACTAGAATTCTCGAAAATAGCGCGTTTCAGGGTGCCCTAAGGCCTTTGTGCCCAAGGATGTGCCTGATTTCTTCTCATAGGCACGATCAGTGTATGGCAGGCGAAGTCATTTGGTCTTGGTGGCGCTTCCGCTCCGACCGCGCACTTTAAACACACCAGAAAACGGTCCGCTTTATGCTGATTCCGGAGAACTTCACCTTCTCCGAGGTTAGATATCCCGTATCACGATAATGGCGCCATAACGGGACACCCCATTCAAGCGGGGAGTCTAGATGCGGCTTACGGGAAAATAGATCACCGTACATTGCAGGGGACATATTGTGAATTCAAAATCAGAACGACATACAATGAGCGCCTGAGTCTGAAAGCCTCAATTGAGATCCGTATCGGTGAACAGAAGTCGACTTGTCGGTACCAACACTACTGTAGATTTTTCAGCAGCGATTTATCGATCTTCAGTGCGATGCCGGAGTTGCGGTCGGCGACCTCGGTTACCCGGTATTGCGCGGCCACGCCGAGGAACTGCCCAATTTCGCTGGGTGTGAGTTTGTAATCCTCTATCAACCAGTTGGCCATATTGCCGGTGGCATCTTTGAAGGCGTCATCAAGAGAACCGGAATAACCAAGAGCAATGAGCTGGGTTGCGGTCTCAACCCGGGGAAAACCGAGGCGTTTGCCTTGAATCAAATCCACGGTGAGGGTGACGTCCATCGAGGTTTCAAGAGCGTTTCCATTCAGCTCTCCGTCACCCTGCAGCGCATGAGCATCGCCGAAGTAGAGCAGAGCGCCTGGGTTCATGACAGGTAGATAGACTGTGGCACCCTCCGTGATCTCGTTGAAGTCGAGATTGCCGCCGAAACTTCCGGAGTCTCCTGTAACCGGCGGTGAGCCTGCCGGGCTAGTGGCAGTAGCGATGCAGCCGAGCATGGGATGAAGCGGGACATTCAGGGCTTTCAGATGCTCGCCGGTCGGCTCCGGCGTAGCAGTCATGTGTTCGAGATCCAAATGCCAAGTGATGCCTTTGTTGTTGTCGCGTGTTTTGATGGCAAGCCCAGGTGAGAGAGCAGACTGCACCAGTTGATCATCGGAGCCCGCAGTTTTACGGTTCAGTTTTAGCTTGCGGATGTGAACGACAAGAGTGTCGCCGGGTTGCGCTCCCTGGATATAGAAGGGACCGGTCTGTGGATTGCCGCCCGCGATGTGCTTGATGTCCTCGGCATCGGAGCCGCCGGCGTCGACCGTGGTGGTGTGGATGGTGTCGCCGGGATTTACTGTCAGAACTGGTTTATGGAAGGGTGAGAACTCACGATAGAAGGTCGTCGGCTGAAATTCATGGGTGCGTGGTTCGGCTTTGACAAGCGGCTTCACGAACACTGCGGTAAAAGGAATGATCAACGGTGGCGAAGAGAGCTCGCCGGTTGTGATCTTGCCGGAGAGATTTTCGCCGCTGAGCGTGGCATCAATGGTGGTAGCGCTGTCTGCGCTCTTGTTGCTCAGCAGCAGATGATTGCCAGTGAGCGTTCCGGTCAACGATTTGCCGCTGAATGTTCCGGTGAGATGAGCAGGGTCGTGCCGGTCGAGATCGAGTTGATAGTAACGCGTTGTCCCATAGAACTCACCCGTCATCTGCCAGCGTTCGGATGGGTTGTTTGGTTGTTGGGCTACGGCTGGCAAACAGAGGAGAAGGGTTGCAACGGCACGCTTCATGAATGGCTCCTGCTGTAGTTTTGGACGAAAGTATTCGTATGGAGTTTACGGATGTTTGGAAAGTCTCTTATCGCGAGGCTTAACCTGCGGCAGGCCTTCATGAACGCCTAATCGCCACCAGTGACTGCGAGTAAATCCCTGCCCAGAATAATGACGGCTTCTTGCATAACACGAAGCCGTCGAGGGATGGCACAGGGGCGCGCACTTCGCGCTCTAGAGTCGAATTGTTGTTGACGATTCGATTTGCCAACACATCTGGTCCGTTCCTCTTCACTTATTAACTCGGAATGCATTTTTTTTGCACACACCGGTTAGGTAACCAATAGAAATCACTGGATAGATAAGGCGGGCTTTGAAGTGTTTTGGGTGTCTCTGAGGCGAGTTATGGTTTCTCTGACGCGCCTGCCCATGAGAAATTCAGGTGAATTATCCCTTAATTGCTTGTGCGATGTTGTATGGAGCATGCTAGGCTAGCTCCCTGCTGAATCCCTGCTGTCTCAACCGTTTTCAGGGGGGAGTTCAAATGGTCGCTCGTGTGTCGCGCCTTCTGGTGAAAGCTTTGCCGGTCGCTCCGGGAACAGCTTTTACTGTCAGCAATGTCCCGATCAGGTTGGAGCCTCTATTCCCAGGTGAGTCGGCCTCCGCGGGGTTAGGCCTCGCTGCCTCGAAGCGCTGGCATATCGCCCATCTACCGGAGGAGGTAGACCAGGCCACGGCCTGGGACATGTGTCACCGGATGCGCGGAGGTGGGATGGGATTGGCCGCGGCAGCCGTTGATTTTGTCGAACCTGACCTGCAGCAGCAATGGAATTTTGCCAAGCCAAACCAGCCCGAAGCCGACAACTTCGCAGTTCAGACTCCCAGGACGTGCGACAAGCCGGCCCCGCCCGTCACTGCGCCGGACGGTTACTCCGCGCCGGATCCCTACCAATGGCGATGGTTTCAAGGGGATGGTTTTACCGGTCTCGACACCGCGCGAACACACATCGATCTTTCTGCCCTGGGACATACTGTCGAGCGGATCACGATTGCTCATTTGGATACAGGGTATCGCCAGAATCACGTAGTGCTGCCTGAGTTCCTGGACCATGCGGCGGAGCGCAGCTTTGTGCAGGGTGATGCCAACCCGAACTCTGCCGTTGACCCTGGAATCGGCGGATTTGGCAACAATCCCGGCCACGGCACCGGGACGATGAGCCTGCTCGCCGGCAATGTTTTCAATGCTGTTCCCTTCGGTGCTCCCGCAGGACTGGTCGGCGGCGCGCCCTTTGCCCGTATCCTTCCCGTCCGGGTCGCCAACAGTGTCGTGGAGTTCGCCAATAGCTCCATCGCACAGGGCATCCAATATGCGATCGACTCGAACGTGGATGTGCTTTCGATGAGCATGGGTGGTATCCCTTCGCAGGCATGGGTCGACGTTGTGAACAAGGCTTACGACGCCGGCATCACACTCGTGACCGCTGCGGGAAATAACTTTGGTCCGGGTGGGTTTCGCGTGCCGAAGTTCATTGTCTGGCCCGCCAGGTTCAAGCGTGTGATTGCTGCCTGTGGAATCATGTCGAGCGGCAAGCCATGGGCGGACTTTGGCAACGCAAAGTTGATGGGCGGCTGCTATGGCCCCGACAGCAAGATGGATACTGCCGTGTCGGCGTATACCCCGAATGTCCCGTGGGCAGTCTACGATTGCCCTTCGCTCGTGGACTTCAACGGCAATGGAACGTCGTCTGCCACGCCGCAGATTGCCGCGTCCGCGGCCTGCTATATCCAGGCTCATCTGCCTGCGCTTCGCGCTTACACGGGCGACGACCGGTGGAAACGCGTCGAAACCGTCCGGAAGGCGCTCTTCGACACTGCCACCAAATTGGAAAAGAAACATTTCGGCCAAGGGGCTGTGCACGCCGACAAGGCGATAATCGCTGCTCCGGCTGATCCCGTTCTTCTCGTCCGGCAGCCGGAGGATTCGATCACGGTGCCATTTATCGGTCCCATCTTTGGCGCAATCTTTGGCATCGCGCCTGATCCGGCTACGGAGTCGATGCTGCATCTTGAAGCAGCACAACTCATCGCAAGCCAGCCGGAAATACAGCAGATCTTCGCCGATGCTGGCGTCGATCCCGATGGAGAAGTACCTGCCGCCGTGCAGAAACAAGCTGTCGATGCCATTCTCGCTTCGAATGCAGCTTCGCATGCTCTCAAGAGAGCTCTTGGCGGAGGCGGAGGAGTTCCGCCTGCTTCGCATATCGCAACAGGGCCAGGAACTCCCCTCGCAGATCCCAACGTTCCAAGTGTTGCCGAGTCGTCCAGTGTGCCTGCTCCACATAGCCGATACCTTCGCGTCTTCGCCTTCGATCCGGCGCTTGGTCTACGGCTCGACACGCAGCCGCTCAACGAGACTCAGCTCCAGCTTCCGTGGGAACACGACTTGAAACCGGGCCCGGTGGGTGAGTACCTTGAAGTCGTGGATGTCGATCCGGCAACCGGAGCGTGTTACATGCCGGTGGACCTGAACCATCCTCATCTGCTCGCCTCCAATGGATTGGCGCCATCCGAGGCCATACCGCAGTTTCACCAGCAGATGGTTTATGCCGTCTGCATGACCACCATCGGGCGCTTCGAGCGTGCGCTTGGACGGGCCGCTTTGTGGTCACCCTACGCCTCTGCCCAATCTGCTCCCGGGCAGTTTCATCGCTATTATGTCCAGCGGCTTCGCATCTATCCGCACGCCCTGCGGGAAGCGAACGCCTACTACAGCCCGGTGAAGAAGGCGCTGCTCTTCGGCTACTTCCAGGCCAACTTCACCAACGCAGGCGACAATCTGCCCGGCGGCGTTATCTTCAATTGCCTCTCGCACGATGTTGTCGCGCACGAGACAACTCACGCTCTTCTGGATGGACTGCACCCCTACTACCAACTCCAGACCAACCCTGATATGGCTGCCTTCCACGAGGCTTTTGCCGACATCGTTGCCCTCTTTCAGCATTTTTCGATTCCCGAAGCGCTGCGCTTCACGATTGCCCAGACTCGGGGAGACCTTGGTAAGCAGAATCTGCTCGCCGACCTCGCGCAGCAATTCGGACAGGCAACGGACGGTTCCCGCGCCCTGCGCAGCGGACTCGGCCAGCCGGCCAGCCCAACGGACTATGTGAACGCGACTGAGCCACATGCTCGTGGTGCAGTCCTGGTCGCGGCGGTCTTTGAAGCGTTCGTCAATCTCTATCAGGCCCGGTCGACAGACCTGAGACGACTGGCAACGGGAGGGACCGGAGTTCTGCCGCTCGGCGACATCCCCAATGATCTCGCCACGCGGCTTTCGTTCGAGGCTGCTGCAACTGCTTCACGCGTACTGACAGCGTGCATCCGGGCACTCGACTACTGTCCTCCGGTTGATCTCACCTTCGGGGACTATCTCCGCGCGCTTGTTACGGCAGACCTCGATCTTGAGCCTGAGGCCGGTGCGAATGCCCGCGTCGCCTTCATAGCGGCATTTCGGGCCCGGGGAATCTATCCCAGCGGTGTTCGCAGTCTGTCGGAGGAGAGTCTGCGCTGGCAACCACCGGAGTTCGGCTTCGCTCCCGGCGAGTTGAGCCGGATGCTGAAAACCATGAGTCTGAGCTGGAATCTCATTACCGACCGGCGGCGGTCCTACGAGGCTTCTGAAGATAATGGGAGCAAGCTTTGGGCGTTTCTGCATGAGCTGAAGCCGAGTGAGGCGATCGCTCTGGGCAAAGATTTGGGTGTTTATATCGTCCCGACCCCCGACATGCCCCAACAGATCCCCTTGAGGCCCGACGGATTTCCCAAAATCGAAATCCATTCCGTCCGCCCCGCGCGGCGCATTGGCAGCGATGGCCAGCAGACGACAGACCTGGTCATCGAAATGGTGCAACGCTACGTCGATACCGATCCCGCCACGCATGAGAGCACCACCTATCGCGGAGGCTGCACCCTCCTGATCGATCTCGAAAAGGAGCGCATCCGATACGCCATCCGCAAGCGCGTCGATAATGCCAGCCGTATTGCAGATATGAAGTCCTTCACCATGTCGGCAGCCGGCGGCAGTTCTCCGTACTTTCTTGCCGATGCCTGCGACGAGCCATTCGCGATGCTTCATCGCGGCTTCTGAGCAATCGGCTTTTACCCGAGGAGAATCAAATGACCACGAAGAAAGCAACCAAGAAAGCCTCTTCAACGGCGGGAACTCCTCGTCGCCCGGCCAACGGTGAAACTGCAACACAGGCCCACCTCCGTGTTCGTATGTATCGCCAGGGCCTCGGCGATTGCTTTCTGATTACTCTCCCCGGCGATGATGGGCCTTTCTATATGGTCATCGATTGCGGCGTTGTACTTGGTACCGACGCAAGTGGTATTCAGAAGCTGCACGACGCGGTCGATGACATCTCGCAAGTGACCGGTGGCCAGATCGACCTGCTCGTGGTTACGCATGAGCATTGGGATCACGTCTCAGGATTCACCCAGGCCAAAGATGCGATTGCCAAGTGGAAGGTTGCTCAAGTCTGGACAGCCTGGACCGAGGATCCCAAGGACTCCCTGGCCAACAAGCTGCGAGCTGAACGCAAAAAGACAGAAGATGCTTTGAGGCTGGCGGTGAATCGTCTCAATGAAGTCGGTGCCATGGATCAGGCTCTTCGCGTTTCCGGGCTGGTTGACTTCATGGGCGCCACTTCGGGTTCGACCGCCACTGCATTGGACTATGCCAAGGGCCTCGCAGGAAAAAACCTGCGCTTCTGCCAACCAGGCGATCCACCCATCGCTCTGCCGGAATTATCTGGCGTTCGCTTCTACGTGCTCGGACCTCCGAAGGACGAAACGCTTTTGCACAAATCCGATCCTTCCAAGGGCACGGCTTACGGTCTTGACGACGGCTCCGTTCCCTCAAATGCAATGTTCCTGAGTGCATTGAACCGGTCTGCCAGCCCGGATGGCGTTGTTGGAGATTCATCCCTCGACAACCCGTTTGAAAGCCGATTCCAGATCCCGTTCGGCCGTGCACAACGTGTGCCCTTCTTCCAGCGTCACTATTTTGGTGACCTTGAAGACAACAGCCTCACGGATCTCAAGACTTCAATGGCGATCCGGGATCAGTCCTGGCGCCGCATTGACGGCACCTGGCTCGATACCTCCGAAACACTGGCTCTTGCGCTCGACGCGGCAACGAACAATACCAGCCTGGTTCTCGCGATAGAGATGGTCGACACGGGCGAAATCCTGCTTTTCCCTGGCGACGCGCAGGCCGGAAACTGGTTGAGCTGGCAGGACCTGAAGTGGACTGAGAAAGGTAGCGACGGAAAAGACGTTGTTACAACGGGTCCTGACCTCCTTGCCCGAACGGTCTTCTACAAGGTCGGACATCATGGAAGTCATAATGCAACCCTGAGCCAGAAGGGTCTGGAACTGATGACCAGGGACGAGCTTATTGCGATGATTCCGGTCGACCATGCCATGGCCGTGAAGAAACGCTGGGGAAAGATGCCTTTGCCTGAACTGGTAGATCGCTTGAACGAGAAGGCTCATGGTCGTGTACTGCGCATTGATGACGCGGCCACTACTCCCGCGCAACTCCAAGCCGCTCGTCCCGCTGCAATCACTGCGCAAGACTGGGCAGCCTTCACTGGTCGCGTCGCGATTACCAGCCTCTACTTTGAACTTTCATTCTGATTCCAGGAAGCGGCAAGTTGGCTTCCAAAGGACCGAAAACCAAAGACGCCACCTATTCATCATGGTTCTGAGCCAAAAATAGGTGGATGGCCCAAATCCGGCGCCTGGGCCGACCGCTGATGCTGTGATGGAAGAGCGGGCGCGCCCTCAGGGTATTCTGCTGCCGCTGTCCATGTGACCCTCGGCACTCGAATGCAGCGCAATCCATGGATTGAATCTTTTGACAGGAATGTTCCTGGGCGAGACGCGCAAAATAGCGCTGCCTAGTTCATTTGGTCCATTCCTGTGAATCCGCGAGTCACTATGCTTTAGGCGAGGAAAAGATGATCCAACGTCTTCAAATCGCCCTATTGATAGTCGCTACTTGCCTGGTTACGGCATTGCCCGCTCAGCAACCGATCGTGCGTCTGCCCAAAATGTACTTCTCTGACTCCTCGCGCAAGGGAATTCCGTTTGCCAAAGATCCCTCCGTGATTCAGTTTGGCGGGCGCTATCTGATGTATTACAGCCTTCCGCCGCGCCCATCGGAGAGCAAGGGGACGGGATGGCTGATGGAGTCCGGCTGGGGCATCGGTATTGCGGAAAGTCGAGACCTGACTCACTGGAACAAGATTGGCGAAATCAATGCCGAGCAACCGGCTGAGCGGCGCGGTATTACGGCGCCTGGCGCTCGTGTCATCTCCGGCCGCGTGCATCTGTTCTATCAAACCTACGGCGGCGGTGCGAGCGATGCCATTTGCCATGCCACATCGACAGACGGCATCCACTTCACGCACGATCCGGGCAATCCCGTGTATCATCCCGCGGTTTCTCCGTGGAGCGTGGGCCGAGCCATCGACGCTGAAGTGGTTCTGGTTCCTGAAAAGAACAAGGCCTATCTTTACTATGCGACTCGTGATCCCAGGATGGAGCGTCAACTCATCGGTGTGGCCGAGGCTGCGCTCGATTCCGACTTTGGGCGCAATGCCTGGCATGAAGTGGACTTGGGCGGGCCGCTCCTTCAGCCGGTGGAGCCGTGGGAGCAACTCTGCATCGAGGCGCCAACGGTTGTTCGTCATGACGGCATGTTCTTTATGTTCTACGCCGGTGCTTACAACAATTGGCCGCAGCAGATCGGGGTGGCGGAAAGCAACGATGGACTGCATTGGAAGAAGCTGAGCAAACTGCCTTGGTTGCCGAACGGCGCGCAGGGAAGCTGGAATAGTTCCGAATCCGGCCATCCTGGCGTGCTGGAGGTCGCAGGCAAAACCTATCTCTTCTATCAAGGCAATAACGACCACGGGAAGACGTATCATCTGTCCATGATTCCGGTTTTGTGGAAGGATGGTTTGCCTGTTCCCGATAACGAATGGGATGCGCAGCCATCTTCGCGATAATCTTCCCGGCTGCGGTCTTTGCTCTTGCCGTCTCCAGGGAGAGCTGTGAGAAGGTATTGAGGGAGTTGAGGCCGGCAGCCGGGAGGAGTGGCAGTAGATGAAGAGTTCAATCCTCCAATCGTCGAGCGTGCGCACTAGAGCTGCGCTACGTGGCCTATCGACAGGTCTGCTCCTGTCGGCCGAGCTGGTGTGTTTTCTTGCTGGCCTGTCTGCGTGCCATTCGTCCCAGCGTCCCACAACCATTGCCCTCATTACGCCGCTGACTACGTCTGAGGTTTGGAAGGCGATGCATGCCGGTGTGTACCGAACGACAGCGGATGCGCACCTGCAGCGCTACTGGAATGGTCCAACCCACGAGTACGATTTTGATCGTCAACTGGAACTGGTTGAGCAGCAGTTGCATCGTGGCGTGAGTGGTATTGTGCTGGCTCCGGTGCATGCATCGGCGCTTGCTCCCGCGGTGGCGCAGGCTGCGCAGGCGGGTGTTCCAATCGTGGTTGTGGCCAATGCCTTGGCGACGCCCGGTGCTCCTGCCGTAGCATCGGTTACAAGTGACGATGCCGCGGCTGGAAGAATGGCAGCCGATACAATCGCAGAGCGTGTTGGACGGCAGGGAACAGTCGCCATCGTCGGTCTCGATCCTGCCAATTCGGCTACGCTTGTGCGGGCAGAGGCCTTTCGTGCCAGATTGCTTTCCAATTGGCCAGGTCTGCGAGTCGTCCTGTTGTCTCATGTGCGTGAACGGTCGCCGCGCCTCTTCAACTCGGGATTCGATCCTGCGCAATATGAGCGGGTTTCAGCCATCTTTGCTCTCAACACATCGAGCGCACATGAAGTTCTGGCTCAGCGCAATGCAGAGGGTGGTTCCTTTCATACCGTTATCGTTGCGTGCGATCAGGATCAGATGCTGTACGATGCCCTCCGCTCGAGGCGCTTGGATGTGCTGATCGCCGAGGATGCTTATCGTATGGGGCTTGTTGCCAGTCAGGAAGTGGTAGAGGCCCTTCGCACACATCACGCTCTCAGGTCGTACATTCTTGCGCCTCTTCTGATAACACCGGAAACCATTGATGCTCCTGACGCCCAAAGATTTCTGAAGCCGTACGCGGGGTTTGATCGATGAAACGTGCTCATCTTTCACTTTTGGTGAGAAACCTGATGCGCCGGATACCCGCGTATGGCGTGGGGATAGCGGGATTGGTTGCGGCGGGAATCGTTACTTTGCTCGTGGTGCAGTTGGATGTTTTCCGTCGGACGCCGCTGCCTTATCACGACCGGTTTGCGCTCAACCGGATGGAGGAATGGTCTACTTATGGCGGAAGTTGGCAGATTGTCGATGGCGCAGTCTCCAATAACTCCGATGATGCCGGCTCAAAGATGATTGCCGGAGTGGACTCGCTCACGGATTACGTGATGCATGCCGACGTTAGTCTGACCAGTTCCTTTGGCGATACCGGAGTTGTGGTGCGCGTTACCAGCCCCGAGAGCGGAACGAACGCGTTCAACGGCTACTATGTCGGCATCCGTCTTCCAGATCAGTTGCTGTTGGGCAAGATGGATTATGGTTTTCGTCCCCTTGTCCGTGTGCGTACTGCCGTTGCCGTGCGCCCGAACGAGTGGTATCACCTCAGCGTGACGGTAAAAGGCTGTCATCTTGCGGCGCTGGCATATGACGCTCAAGGCGCGCAGGTCGCGCATGGTGAATGGGACGATGAAGATGCGTGTGATCGCCATGGCGCCTTTGGGCTTCGCTCATTTGCTGCTGGTGGTCGCTGGCGCAATGTCTCCGTGGAGGCGTTGCGATGATCCGCGCGCGATTGCTCTTTATCGTTGTTCTGTGTGTGTCGTCGCGATCTGCCGCGGCATCGGATCTTGCTGCGAATGCAGAGCGCGTGGAGCCAATTGGGCAACTTCGCTCATCGGTGTTGCTGCCTGCTGTACGTCACACCGTGCGTGGTGTCATTAGCCGTGTGGGCTCGCCACTGTTCATTCAGGATCGTACCGGCGGCGCAGAGGTTGAATTGCGCGTACCCAATCCATCTCTGCGCATTGGGGATGAGGTTCGTGTTTCCGGAACCCTTGTGATGATGCGCTACTCGGCGCGTCTTGAAATGGCGCAATTGGAGGTGCTTGCGCCCGGAGTTCCGGAACCTGCCGTGTCACTTACAGCCAGCATGGCGGCCTCTGGGAATTATGATCGCGTGTACGTTGAAACAGAAGGTGTCCTCCGCGCTACCCGACGCACCGCGGAATCTCTCTGGCTCCTTCTCGATGGCGTCAGAGAACCCTTTGTTGCCGAGTTGCCGTTGAACGAAATGGCGGTGAACGCATCCATGTTTGCGTTGCAATCGCGCCTGAGAGTGCGTGGCATTTGCATTATGGATGACCGCAGAAGCGGCGAAGCAACGCCGTTTGCTCTCAAGACCGTCACCATGGAAGACGTCACCGTTGTATCGCCTCCGCCTTTCTGGAATCGCACGCATGTGCTTGAACTGGTGGGCGTGCTTTTGTTGGCAGGTATCAGCCTTATGGCGTTCTATGTCCGCATGGAACGCTGGCGTTTCGGTCTCATCCTCGATGAGCGGACCCGCATGGCGCATGATCTTCACGATACCCTTGCGCAGAGCTTTACCGGGGTGGCATATCAGTTGCAGGCAATCCGCAATGCCATCCGCTCCGGCGCGGACAACGTAGAAAAACAGGTTGCGCTTGCCAGTGCGATGGTCGCAGACAGTCAGGAAGACGCGCGCCGATCCATTGCCATGTTGCGTCCCGCCGATCTCGATACCGGCAACGTGCTCGAAAATCTTCGCCAGCAAGGTGAGGCACTCGTTCACGGTGCGGAGGTCCGCTTCACATTGGAATCCAGCGGGGATGTCGAACGCGTTGCACCGGAGCTAGGCTATATCCTGCTGCGCATCGGGCATGAAGCCATTACCAATGCGCTGCGCCATGCCCGGGCAAGCCACATCGCGATTGCGCTGCGTGTTGTTGAGGATCTTGTCATCCTGGAAGTCAAGGATGATGGATGCGGCATCTCGCAGGGCTCCTTGCGTGTCCGCGGTTTCGGGATGCGCGCGATGCATGCCCGAGCGCACTCGTATGGAGGCACGCTGGAGGTCCATTCGAACCCGGGGGAAGGGACCATGATTCGGGCCTCCATTCCGCTCCGCGCGCGCCGGACATGGCGTTCCCGCCTGTTCTCGATTCTGGGTGAGGAGATGATGCAGAAATGAAGACAAGTGACGATCTGCTGGGGCAGGATTTCACCGAGACAATTCGCGTTGCCATTGTGGACGATCATCCTGCCGTTCTGGTGGGCTTGAGCAATATGCTCTCTACTCACCGGGAAATTGAGGTGGTGGCAACCTTTTCTTCCGCACGACAACTGAGCACCGTCGATCCCGCGATGGCGGTCGACGTTCTGCTGATTGATCTGCGCATGCCGGATGTGGGAGGCATTGAGGCCATCGGTCTCGCCAGTTCGCGCTTTCCACTCGCGCGCATCCTCATCATCTCGAGCTACGAAACCGATGAGGAAATCTTTCGCGCGATTCGGGCCGGAGCGGCCGGGTACATCACCAAGAATGCGCCGCAGGAAGAAATCACGCTGGCTATCCGCCGTGTCAAATCAGGTAAGCGCTACTTGAATCCGCGTTTGGCCAAGAAGTTGTCTGATCGGCTGGAGCGGGATGCGCTTACGCCGCGCGAGATTGAGATCCTGCATCTGGTGGCGCGCGGATTGACCAATCGCCAGATTGGCGCGCAGTTTTCCATCAGTGAACACACGGCCCGCAATCACGTGAACAATATCATCAATAAATTGCAGGCTCAGGATCGCACGGAGGCGGCCGTTCTGGCGCTCAAACGCGGCATTATCCAGTTGGACGCCATCTAGGTACAGGCCGCACATAGACAGAATCGTCTCGCGTAGTCCATTCCTACCATGACTGTGATTTCTCCAGTCACTACCATCACTGCATTCTCTGGGCGTGTATCTGCGACGGCGCCAGCCGGCGTTGCAGCAGTGCCACTCAGTTTGGAGGATGAGTGATGAAGCATTCCATTTCAGGCCAGTTGCGGCATGTGGGGCGAATTGCGGTCAGGGGCATTACCGTGGCGATGCTCTGCTTGTTGGCCCATACGACGCTCGCTGTTGCGCAAGCCGGTACCACAGCGTCCATCACGGGTGCTGTGACCGATCAAACCGGCGCCGCACTTGCGGGTGCAACCGTGACGGTGACCAATACAGAGACCGGTGCCGTGCGCTCTGCCAATGCCGCTGCCAGCGGCAACTATACGGTAACTCCGTTGACGCCTGGAAAGTACACCTTGAAGGTTGAGCAGCGCGGGTTCCAGTCCTTTGAACAAAAGAGCATTGTGCTCTCTATCGGACAGGTTGCGGGCATCGACGTGCAGTTGAAGGTGGGCAACGAGCAGCAGCAGATTACGGTTGTCGCGGATGCTCCGGCTATTCAAACAGAAGAGTCCACGATTGCCGCCGTTGTCGATTCCGCCACCATTGTCAATACGCCGCTCAACGGCCGCCTCGGCATCATTGGACTACTTGCGTTGGCTCCGGGTGTGCAAGGGGCTGGTTCGCAAGACCAAATTCCGGTTTACGGTGTTACGCCCGCAGTCGGCACTGGAGCGCGGAGCGCCTACGGCGGTGTGAATTTTTCCGTCGATGGCGCCATCAACATGTGGGTTGGCCTGCAGCGGCCACTTGGCGAAGTGCCGCCGCTGGATGGTATCGCAGAGTTTAAGGTCATCAGTTCGGCAGCTCCCGCGGAGTTTAGCCAGCCGGCCAATATCACCGTCATTAGCCGCGGCGGCACCAATCAGTATCACGGCATGCTGGTGGAATTCAATCGTGTAGCCGCAATGGCAGCAAAGAGCTATTTTGCGGGCGCGCTTGCCAAGCCCAAGTACATCCGCAACGAATATGGAGGAAATTTCTCAGGGCCCATTTCGATTCCGCATCTGTACGACGGGCGTGATCGCTCTTTCTTCTTTTTCAACTTTGAGGCCTTTCGTCTCAAGCAGGCATCCAACGTGAACAGTCAACAGCCCACGTTCGAGATGCGCAATGGAAATTTTGCCGGCGTAGGCTCAGGCGTCATTGTTGATCCGCTCACCGGGCAAGCTTTTGCGAACGGGCAAATACCCGCTGGGCGCATCAATTCAGTAAGCGTAGCGCTGCAGAATGCTCTGTTCCCCAAACCCACCACCACCGGAACCGGTGTGAATACTTACGAGCTGGTTCCTTATACTTCCAACGTCAATCGCTACTCCTTCCGCCTTGACCACCGTCTCAACGAGCGCCATCAGTTCCGCGCTTCCTACATCGCAGGGCTCTATGGACCCAACCCGTCGGTGGGCGCATCCAGCAAATACGGTGGCATGTCGGGCATCGGTGAGCGCAACATGAGCACTGTGCTCGGCTGGACGTATATGCGTTCCTCCTCGCTCGTGATGGATCTGAACGCAGCATACCTGCACCTGCCCGTCTACCGCACTCCGCAGAATGTGAACACGGACTTCTCGGCGATGATTCCAGGGCTGGGCCCCATGTCCATTCAAGGCGCGCCGCAGTTGAGCATCTCCAATATCACCGGCGTCAGTGAGGCGGGCAGCAAGGTCCTTGACCAGGTGATTCAGCTCAACGGCACCTTGACCAAGGTGATGGGCAAGCAGAATCTCTCTGCGGGATTCAACTATGCCTTCGACAATAACTGGAACAACGTGGCCTCTTTGCCAGCGCGCGGTGCCTACAACTTTAACGGACAGTATTCTGGCACCGCCTATGCGGACTTCCTTCTGGGATATCCGTCTTCGACGCAAAAGGCCAACCCGAATAACTTCATCACCCGCAACTACTCGCATCAGTTTGGCGTCTATGTGCAAGACAACTGGAAGGTGCGCCGCAACCTCACCATCAATGCGGGCTTCCGCTACGATGCGCAGATCTTCTTCGATAGTCCTTACGGCAACGGCGCACTCTACGTGCCGGAGCTCAAGAAGATTGTGATCTTTGCCAAAGGCTATCCGGATGCGAATGGACCCAACCCCGTCATTCCTGGACTGCTGACTCTGCCTATCGCCATGGCCGGTGACGTAGGCCTTCCCCAGAGCCTGTTCGGCTATCTGGGCCAGGCCAACAAGAACTTTGCGCCGCGCCTGGGCTTTGCCTATGAGCCGGTACACAACACCGTTGTGCGCGGAGCCTTCGGCCTGTTCTACAACATGATCCCAGACTCCTACATCCAGTCGCAGGGATTCCAGAACATACCCTACTTCGGTGCTCAGACCTTCTCGCAGCCGGCCGGTGCGCCCACCATCACCATGTACGCACCCTTCTCGGCTTCCGGCGCTTTTGCCGCCAACCCGAATGTTAGTGCGCAGCACAAAACCGCTGTGCCCTATACCGAGCAATACAATCTGGCCGTCGAACATCAGTTCCCAGGCCAGTTGTCGGTGCGTGTGGGCTATGTGGGCCAGCGCAATCTCAAGCAGAACAATGCCAACGGTCCCGGCAATGTTACGCCGGATCTGAACTTCCCTGGTCCTGCTGCCGGTCCGGTGCAGCCGCGTCGTCCAGTGCAACCCTTCGCTTCCATCAGCCTCTGGTTCGATCCCATCTTCCACTCCAACATGGATTCGCTGCAGATCGGCGTCCACAAGGCGTTTCACAGCGGCTTGATGATCAATGCGGAGTATGAGTGGGTTCGGGTTCTCGGCAAAGAGAACTTCATGAATCCCAACAACACGGCAGACTCCTACGGTAATATCGGCGGCATCACACCGCAGACGCTCAACGTAAGTTATTCCTATGAGCTTCCCATCGGTCACGGCCATCGCTATCTTGGTGGCGTCAACAGCGCAGTCGATCGCGCTCTTTCCGGGTGGAAGATTTCCGGCATTACGAACTATCAGGGAGGCCAGCCCTTCTCGGTGGGATTCAACACCAGCCTTCAGGGATCCGTGAGCGGTCGCGCTGATCGTGTTGCCGGGCAGTCGCTTTACCTTTCCAGCAAGACACGTCAAAAGTGGTTTAACACCGCGGCTTTTGCGGCGCCGGCGAATTACACCTATGGCAACTCGGCCTACAACCTGTTGTGGGGACCGCGCTATCAGAACTGGGATATGAGTCTGGCCAAGAAGACATCCATCGTGGAACGCGTCAATCTCGAGCTTCGCATGGATGCTTTCAACGTCTTCAACCATCCCAGCTTCAGCACGCCTGGCGCCACCGTCAGCAATCCTTCCAACTTTGGTGTGATTACTGGAACCGCCAGTGCGGCGCGTACCGTTTCGTTCGGCGCCAAGTTGCTGTTCTAGAGAGTGCTCGCATCGTGCGGCTGCGGCAGAGCAGAGGCCGTGCGAGGCAGATTCTCGTACAGTCCAAACCTACAATCTCCGCCCTGAATCGAAAGACTATTCAGGGCGGAGATTTTTCTTTAATGCGGCTATCAACCCAGTGCGTATACGCATGATTTTTGCGCTAGCGAAAATTTTCAACCAATGTAATGTGGCTGCCGACGCTGCGCTTGTCCGTCAGCAGGAGTTCGTCTTCCTTGCTGTCCACGCTCAAGCCCGAGAAGATGGGGGGCAGATGATCGAGCGAGACCACGGAGACGGTTTTGCCGGTAGCAAATTCGTACAGCGCAATATGAGGCGTGGCGGAGAGGGTATCGAGAAAATAGATTCCCTGTGGCCCCACGCATAGATAGCCCCAGTAGCCGCTGGGAGGCTGATTCAGGATTTTGGTTTCAGCGCCACCGGTAGCGGGAATACGCCAGATGCCCGGCGCTTCGGCTTTGGTGACATAGAGCCATTGCCCATCGGGAGACTCGGCCGCCACAAAGCCGCCGCTGGTGGTGATCTGCTGCGGCTGGCCGCCTTGCGCGGGTAGCTTCCAGATCTGCCAGGCTCCGCTGCGGTTGGAGGAGAAGTAGACGAATCGGCCGTTCACCGACCAGTGCGGCAGAATGTTGTTGGAGTTGCCGAAGGTAAGTTGCTGCGGCGATCCTCCGGCGGCGGAGACGGCGAAGATATGCGAATAGCCGCCCGTCCGGCTGTCGAAGGCAACCTGCTGGCTGTCGGGAGAAAACGCGGGGCTTCCCGTCAATCCTTTGCTGTCGTAGGTCAATTGGCGCAGGCTGTTGCCGTCGCGCGACGCGATCCACAGTTCCTGTGTGCCCGAGCGCCAGCTTTGGAAGGCGAAGCGGGTGCCGTCAGGGGCGAACGATGGCGCGGAATCCTGCTCGGTGGATGACACCACGGGTGTGGCTTTGGAGCCTTCCCGGGCGGACCGCAACGGCACACGGAGAATGCTCCAGATGGCGGAGCTCTGGGTAAACAGCAGCCGATGCGTGCCACCATGCACCACCGGCTGAAAAGCGTCTTCCGTGCCGACCGGCAAGCGTTCCGGCTCTCCGCCCCGGCTTGAAACCTTCCACAGCGCAAACTTGCCGCCGCGATTGGAGGAGAACAGGATCGCGTCGGAGCCGGGCAGCCAGCACATGCTGTCCACGATGCGTCCATCGTGGGTGATCTGGCGGGGCTGGCCTCCGCTGGCCGGCATTACATAGATGTCGCGCACAGAGTTGTCGCTGGCGCGGATAAAAGCAATTTTCTTGCCGTCTGGCGAAAAGACCGGATTGAAATCGCCATCCCACGTGGGCGGCGGATTGGTGATGGGCCAGGATTGCTGGGTGTCCAGCGTCTCCCGGTAAATACGCGAAGGCGCGCGCGAGGTTTCGCCGTCGGGAAAGATCAAGGTGCGTCCGTCGGGAGCCCACGAAAGCGCGCCCTGGTCCCAATGGATCATGGCCAGTGGAGTGTGAACCCTTCTGGCAGGCCCTCCCAGGCTGGAGATCTGGTAGATGCCCAGCCCATCTTTTCCCGCGGACAGATAGGCAACCTGCGTCCCATCGGGCGACCAGACGGGCGAGAAATTCAGCTCGTCTGCGTGGGTGAGTCGCAGCGTGGTTTCGCTGCCAATCTGTTTGACGAAGATATTCCGGTTGCCGCTCTCCGCATCGGTCCATACAAAAGCGATGCTGTTGCCGTTGGGCGAAAAGGCTGCCTGGTCTTGCTGCCCGGCATAGGAGGTCAGTGGCAGGGTGCGGAAGGGCGGAGGAGCGGGTTCCCGGTGCGAATGCCAGAAGCCTATTCCGGCTCCGGCCGTCAGGAGTAGAAGCGCCGCACCAGCTACCATCCCCCACCGCGGCCACGGTTGCCGGCGAGCGGATGGCGGCATGTTCTTTTCCGTAGCTGGAGAAGGAGCGAGGAACGGCTCATTGTCTACTTCGTCCACGGTGGTGTGCCGCTTCAGCTCCTCGCCGTGGGGCATATGCACGGTGGCCACCAGCCGGTAGCCACTCTTGGAGATGGTCTGGATGTAACGCGGCGTATGGGTGTTGTCCTGCAACTCGCGGCGCAGGACGGAAATGCATCGGGTAAGCGCCTGCTCGCTCACAAACGTATCGGGCCAGACGGCCTCGATGAGTTGTTCCTTGCTCAGCACTTCTCCGGCATGCAGCGCGAGCTGAACCAGCACCTGCATCACCTTGGGCTCAAGGTGAATGGTGGAAGTCTCTCTCGACAGGGTGTTCAGTTCGGGCTCAACCTGCCAGTCGCCGATCGTAAAGTGAGCTTTCAAACGAGCTTCTCCCCCGAACTCAGGACAGTGTAGCACTCAAGACGTGAGGCGGTTAATCTTTTATTACCAGCACTTTACGCTCCATCATAAAATCATCAGAAAATCCTCTACCTGGCGTCAAGACCATTCTGTTGCGGCGGACCTACGTTTTGGATCGGTTCAAGGTGTTCTCCCGCTGCTGTCGGGAGAGCGGAGACTGTGGCATCCTTGCGGGTGCATCCCCAACAAGCCTTGAACAAGTCCGGAAGTCGCGGACGAGAATCTGGCCGGCATGGACTTCCCATATGCCGGCTGGTGACAGAGGAGCCCTACGGCCCTCGAGGAGAAAGACATTGCTTTCGCAGGACGTTCAAGGAGGAACCATGTTGTTGCACCGCAATGCAAAGTACGAAGATGCTGGTTGCCAGAGGGTCGGGCTGGCCGGCCGCCGCACCGGCCGTAGTTTCCGGCTGGCGCCCTGGGTGCTGGCGGGGCTGGCCGCGCTGTTCGGCGCGACGCTCGCCGTTCAGGCGCAAGTCACATCAGGCACCATCTTTGGCGCCGTGCAGGACTCGACCGGCGCGCTCATTCCGAATGCATCGATTACCGCGACGGAGCGGACCATCGGAGTTGCCCGCTCAACCGTGAGCGGCTCCACCGGCACCTTCTCGCTCCCCAATCTTCCTCCAGGCACCTACACGATCGAGGTTGCGGCGCAAGGCTTCAAGGGCTTCAAGAAGACGGGAGTGATTCTGAGCGCGGCCGACAATCTGAGTGCCGGCATCTTCACCCTCAGCGTGGGCGAAGCTTCAGCCACCGTGGAAGTTGTGGCTGACACCGGCCAGTTGCAAGTGCAGGCCGACTCCGGCGAGCGTTCCGACCTGATCACCAGTAAGCAACTGAATGAAGTGGCCATGAACGGGCGCAACGTGCTGGATTACATGCGCCTGATTCCCGGCGTGGCTGGTGTGGGCTCATTTGCCTCCTCCGGTACCGGCGGTTTGAGCTCGTTCAATGTGAACGGAACCCGCGCCAACTCCCATGAGTTCATGTTGGACGGCTCGTCCAACGTGGATACCGGCGACAATGGCGGCACCCATGTGACCATCAATACGGATGCCATTGCCGAGGTCAAGTTCCTCACCTCCAACTACGCGGCCGAGTTCGGCAAGGCCAGCGGCGGAAATATTGCGGTTGTTTCCAAGGGCGGCACGAATCAGTTCCATGGCGGCGCGCACTACTTCCATCGCAACGAGGGAATGAACGCTACCGGCTGGTACAACAACCACAACAAGATCGCCAAGTTGCTCTACCGCTACAACACCGAGGGCTATGACATCGGCGGCCCCGTGTTGCACGACAAGTTGTTCTTCTTCTGGTCTAACGAGTTCTATCAGCAGTTGGTGCCGCAGGGAACCAACAGCTACTATGTGCCCACGGCGCTGGAGCGCACCGGCAATTTCTCCAAGAGCTATAACAGCAGCGGAACCGCGCTGACCATTTATCAGCCCGGCACCACCACTCCCTATACCGGTAACATTGTCACCGGCATCAACAGCTCCATGCAGACGGTGATGAACTTGTACGCATTGCCGAATGTCAGCAGTTTCGGCGTCAGTCAGTTCGGCTACAACCGCATCGACAATATCTCCTATTCGCATCCCCGCCAGGAGTACATTGCCCGCGCCGATTACCAGATCAACCCGGGCGAGCGCATCTTTGTGCGCTGGATCGGTAACCGCGAAAACACCACAACCCCGATGCAGACCGGCGTTCTGCAATGCATGGGTACGCTGCAGATTCAGGGCGGCTGCAAAAACACCTCGCCGGGCTGGAACCTGTCAGTGGATTTGACCAGCACGCTGACACCGCACATCGTGAACGAAGTCAGCTTTGGGCCCAGCGTCTCCCGCACCACCTGGACCGGCAACAACGGAAACCTTTCGGTGGGCAAAAACAACATCAGCCTTCCCCTGCTCTATACCGTTACGAGTGACACATCGATTCCCGACATCGGTTACAGCGGCAATGGGCAGAATTATCCCTGGTCGTACTTTGGCGCCAACCCCTGGTTCCAGGCCAACACCACTATCAACGCCAACGACAACCTGACCTGGAGCAAGAATAATCACAGCTTCAAGTTCGGCGCCTTTTACCAGCGCAGCCGCAAAGATCAGCCCGCGTGGGGCAATTTCAACGGCCAATTCAACTTCAACAACTGCGCCACTTCCAACAACGCCAGCTCGTGCGATCCGGCAACCGGTTCGCCGTTTGCCAGCGCTCTGCTGGGCTACTTTCAAAAATTCGATCAGTCCAGCGCGCGTCCGCGCGGTTACTTCCGCTATAACCAGCTCGAGTTCTATGCGCAGGATACCTGGCAGATCATGCCGCGTTTGACTCTGAACTACGGCATGCGCTTTGTGTGGATTCCTCCGCAGTACGATGCCCAGAACCAGATTGCGCTGTTCGATCCGTCGTCCTACGTGAAGTCGGCGGGCCTGCAGATCGACACCGGCGGCAACATCATTGCCAATAGCGGCAATGCATTGGCCGGCATGAAGTACAGCGCCGACGGCTCGCTGCCCAAGGGCGGATGGAATGATCGTGGAGTGATGATCGAGCCGCGTCTCGGCTTTGCCTGGGACTTTATCGGCGACCATAAGGGCGTGTTGCGCGGCGGCTTCGGCATGTCGCACGATCGCGAGCAGGGCAACCTGGTCTTCAATCCCACCTTCACCAATCCCAAGAACGTTTCAACGCCTGCGATTACCGCTTCCACTTACCTGCCGTTGTCGAGCATCAAGACGGCTACCAAGGATGCGGCTGGTGTGCTGAGCGGCATTATTGGCGCGGATCGCACGGGCAAGGTGCCCACGGTTTATAGCTTCAGTCTGGGTGTGCAGCGGCAGATCGGCGCGGGATTCAGCATCGATGTCGCCTATGTCGGCACCCTCTCGCGTCATCTGGTTACGGCGCGCGACATCAACACCATTCCCTACGGAACCACGTTCACCAAGGCGGCGCAGAATCCCGCCAACTTTGCCGGCGGCGTGGTGCCGAACGTGGAACCCAACCTGCCTCCGGAGTACACGGCCGCGGGCTACAGCTTCAGCGGGCAGTATGCTTACCCCACCAACTATCTGGCGCCTTACTGGGGCTACGACCAGATCGAGTACTACAAGTTCGATGGCACATCGAACTACAACTCGCTGCAAACCTCTGTGCAACGCCGCTTCGGCAAGACGCTGACTGCAGGCGCTGTTTATACATGGTCCAAGTCGATGACCACCTCGTCGGCCGACGAAAGCTTCGTGGACCCCTTCAATCCGCGCAAGTACAACTACCAGGTGGCAGGCTGGGATCGCACCCATGTGGCCGCCGTTAACTACGTCTATGAGATTCCTTCGGTCTCCCGGCATCTGGGCGGATCGCGTCTGGTTAGCTATCTGACCGATGGCTATCAACTCTCGGGTGTTTCCAGCTTCATGACCGGTACGCCCACCTGGACCTCGTTCTGGGTGGACGGCAGCCTTCTGTTGGGCGGCCGCAATTGGAGCAAGGTGCCCCCGGCTTACCTGGGAATCGACTCCAAGGGCAAGCCCATTCTGCCGACTCTCGGACAGCCGTACAAGGGCACTCCAGAGAGACTGCGCGATGGCGCCATGCAGACCTGGGATATGTCGCTGTTCAAGAACTTCCCGCTGGGCAAGGCGGATCGTACGTTGCAGATCCGCTGCGAAGCCTACAATGTCTTCAACCATTCCAACTTTGCTACGCACGATCTGGGAGCTAGCTTGACTTTGCCCAGCTACAACGGCAGCAGCTACACGGCGGAATCGGTTTCGCTCAACTCCAATTGGAAGCAACCCACCAGCATGTGGAGCCAGGCGGGGCCGGGCGGTCCGCGCGTAATTCAACTCGGCGCGAAGATCAACTTCTAAGCCAATGGGGCGCGGGGCCTACGGGCTCTGCGCTCCGCAACTCATGGAGTGCCTGTTCTGAATGAGATCGATCATGCGGCTTTCTCTTCGCGTTCTTGCCGGAGTTATTGCCTTGCCGATGGTTGCTGCGGGATATCTTCCTGCGCAAAAGGTCGAGGCCTATCTGACCGTTCCCAGCCTGGAACAACCGCTGGCCGCGCAGCCTGTACTGCACTTTTCAGCGGCGAAGGCTGCTCCTATCGATATCGCGGTCGACGCTGCCCAGCGCTATCAGACGATGGACGGCTTCGGTGCGGCTATGACCGACTCCGCGGCATGGTTGCTGGAAGAGCAACTGAGCCCGGCGCAGCGCGAGGAAGCCATGCGCAAGTTGTTCGATCCTCGTGCCGGCATCGGGATCGGCTTCCTGCGTGTGCCGCTGGGTGCATCGGATCTGGCGCGTAATCACTATAGCTACGACGAAATGCCGCGCGGCGAGCGTGATCCGGGCCTCGCGCACTTTTCCATCGCGCACGACGAAGCTTACATCCTGCCCGCACTGCGACAGGCCTTGCGCTTGAATCCATCGCTCCGCATCATGCTCTCTCCGTGGAGCCCGCCAGGCTGGATGAAGACCAAGGATTCGATGATTGGCGGCATGCTGCGCGAGGATGCCGACCAGGACTTTGCACGCTACCTGAGCCGTTCGGTTGCGGCCTACGAGAAGGCGGGCGTCCCCGTAACTTATGTCTCGCTGCAGAACGAGCCGCTCTATGAAACCGGAGATTATCCGGGCATGCTGATGCCGGCCACCCGGCAAACGCGATTGATTGGCGATTACGTTGGGCCAGCGTTGGCCGCTCTCGGGCACCCCACGGCCATCCTTGCCTACGATCACAACTGGGATCACCCGGAGTACCCGCTTGAAGTTCTGGCCGACGCCAAGGCCGCTCCTTATGTTGCGGGCAGTGCCTTTCATTGCTATGGCGGCAAGGTGGAAGCGCAGAGCGAAGTGGCCAGAAAATATCCGCAGAAGGGCATCTGGATGACGGAGTGCTCGGGCGGTACGTGGCAGACGGGTGATGTGCTGGCGCTTACTGCGCAGTTGCTGATTGAATCCAGCCGCGAGTGGTCAAAGGCTGTTGTTCTGTGGGGGCTGGCGCTGGACGAAAAGAATGGGCCCTATGCGGGCGGATGCAAGACCTGCCGGGGTTTGCTGACGGTGGATCGCTCCCATCAACCTGCGCGTCTCATCTATACCGCCGACTACTACGCCATTGGCCATGCCAGCCGCTTTGTGCGTCAGGGTGCGGTGCGGATTGCCTCCAGCGATCTGGGCCGTGCGTCGCTGGAAACGGTGGCGTTTGAAAATCCTGATCGTTCAATTGCGCTGGTTGTGCTCAACAATGCGTCAACCGCGCAGACTTTCACCGTGACGTGGCACGGCAAGCGTTTTGCCGCCACGCTGCCCGCAGGGGCACTGGCCACTTACGTTTGGCCATGAGGATGCGGGGCGAATCTGCGCAGTACTAGATGCGGGTTCGTCATCGGCAGTCAATGAAATTCAACGGCGACTCCGCCTGCACTGCGTGCGGGAACAGGAGAGCCATGCCCTGGCGAAGAGCGCCGGAAAAGGAGTCTGGTTTGTCCGCAGCGAGCAGTACCTCAAGACGCACGTTTCTCAAGCAGACCTCGGCATTCGCAGGCCTGATGGCGGCCGCGCCCCACGGCGTTGCATCCTTGCCTGAGCCGCCCGCGCGCGGCCAATTGCGCGGCTGGATGACCGCCGGAGACAAGCGCTTCGCAGCTTTTGCCGTGCCCTCCTGGAAACCTGCCAAGGGAACGCAAAAGGCCGATGTGAGCTTGGAGACTTCGCAGCCTTTGCAGAGCATTCTGGGCTTTGGAGCCGCGTTTACCGATGCATCGTGCTATCTGATGAACGGTATGGCTGCAGCACAGCGCGGTCAGTTGATGCGCGAGTTCTTTTCGCCGGAGGGGCTGAACCTGTCTGTGGGGCGTACCTGCATCGGCTCCAGCGACTATTCGCGTACTGCGTATACCTACGATGATGCCGAGGCTCCGGATCCGGAGTTGAAGCACTTCAGCATCGAGCATGATCGCAGCTACATCCTGCCCATGTTGCGTGAGGCGCTGGGCGTGAATCGCGAGTTGTATCTGTTCTCCTCGCCGTGGAGTCCACCAGCATGGATGAAGGCGAATGGCTCTCTGTTGGGCGGCTCCATGCGCAAGGAGTATATGGCAGCGTATGCGCAGTACTTCGTACGCTTCCTGGCCGAGTATCGCGCGGCGGGCGTGCCGATTCAGGCGGTGACCTCGCAGAACGAAGTGGACACCGATCAGAACGGGCGCATGCCTGCGGCGCTGTGGGGGCAGGAGTATGAGGTGGAGTTCATCGCCAAACATCTGGGGCCGGCCCTGCGCCAAGCCGCTCCGGAAACCAAGATCTGGCTGCTCGATCACAATTACAACCTGTGGGGCCGCGTGCTCTGTTGTCTCGACGATCCGGAGGTAGCCCGCTACGTGGACGGCGTTGCGTGGCATGGATATGTGGGATCGCCGCAGGCCATGACCCGTGTGCATCAGGCGTTTCCCGAAAAGCATGCTTACTGGACCGAAGGCGGGCCGGACTACAAGCTTCCCGATTACGCAACCGATTGGGCCGCATGGTCGGCCAAGTATGCTGCGATTTTGAAGAACTGGGCGCGCTGCATTGTGGGCTGGAATCTGGTGCTCGACGAGCAGGGCAAGCCCAATATCGGTCCCTTCAATTGCGGTGGTCTGGTTACGCTCGATAGCGCGACGCAGACTATACGGCGGAGCGGCCAGTATTGGGCCTTTGCGCATTACTCCAAGGTGGTGCGGCGCGATGCGCGTGTTCTTTCCACTCAAGTTTCGCGTGATGGAATCGAAGCAGTGGCCTTCGTGAATCCAGAGGGAGATTATGTTCTGGTGCTCGTCAATCAGGGAGCAGCACGCGATCTCCGCTGCCGGTGCGATGGAAGAGAGCTTGCTCTTGCTCTGCCCGGCGATTCGGTTGTGACGCTGCAATGGCGCGATTGATTCAACGCAGCGCAGCTTTTCTCTCGCGCAACTAAAAAGGCCTGCTTCCCAAAGGAAGCAGGCCTTTCTGGCACGAATGCGCGCACTATTCGCGATACTTGGCTACCGTCTTGCCCTTGCTGTTCAACTCTTTTGCCACGGGATTCTGCTTGAGTGCCTTCAAGCCGCTCACCACCGCCTCGGCATTCAGCGTTGCGCCGGCCGCCGTGGTGTGGGTGCCTGGATCGCCGAACAGCGGCTCCACCGCGGCCTGCCCCAGGACGTCGTACTTGCGCGCCACAATCTCATTCAGATCGATGAACGCCACGTGGTCGCGCTCGGCAATGGCCTTGGTCCAGCCGCGATACGTTTCGGTCTGGCGCGCAATGTGTCCGTCCTTCCAGTTCTTGCGCGGCACCAGCGAACAGAGTACCGGTGTGGCACCCTTGGCCTCCACGTCCTTCACGTACTGCTCCAGATAGTGGCCAAAGCTGTACACCGTTTCATGAAGGTGGCGCAGTGGATTGTAAACATCCTCCGACTCCGTGCCCACGCCCTTGATGGTGCCACGAGCGCGGTCCGGATCGGTCAGCGGGCCTGAATCGTTGTGACCAAACTGGATCAGAACCACGTCGCCCTTGTTGATCAGCTTGAGTGTTTCCGCCCAGTGACCTTCCGTGATGTAGGTGCGCGAACTGCGTCCGCCAATGGCGCGGTTCACAACATTCACGCGGTTGGTATCAAAGAACTGCGCCAGCTCATCGCCCCATCCCATCTGGTTGTGCGCGCCGTCGCCGTTGCCGTTGCGCACAGTGGAGTCGCCTACCAGGATGATGTTGCGCAGGCCTGCCTTGGCCGGCAGAGGCAGGTGAGCCTTGGCGTACTCGGTGGCATTCACATTGGCAACCGGATCGGTGCTGATGGTCTTGGGCGTCACCATGCGATGCAGTTCCGCCGCGGCCAGCAGGAAGCCGCCCACGCCATAGTTGAAGCTGGAGGAGGGCAGATAGTAGCCAGGCTCGGAACCGGTCTGCTGAATCTCGCCCAGGCGGCCGTCGGCGTAGATGTGCTGCGTCACCATGGCGCGCCAGGCCCGCTCGATCACCGGCTTGTACTTGGCCGCATCGAGAATGCCTTCATCTACGCCCCAGGTCATGCCGAAGACGATCAGAGCGGTTCCGGAGATCTCCGGAGCAGGGAAGTGCTCGCTGTCGAGCATGCTCGAACGCCACAGCCCGTCGGGCGATTGCAGCTCGGCTGTGCGCTCGGCCATCTGCTTCAGATTCTCAATATAGAAGCCGCGCCGGGGATCGTCCTTGGGCAGGTATTGCAGAGTGCGCGCCAGGCCACCCATCACCCAGCCCTCGCCACGCGACCAGAACACCTTCTTGCCGTTCGGTCCCAGCTTGTTCACAAACGAGGCGTCGCGCGCATACAGATGCTCTTCCTTGTCCCAGAGCAGATCGTAGCTGCGTGCCCACTGGGCATTCATGTAGTCGATGTACTTGTGTTCGCCGGTGGCGGCGTACATGCGCACCCACACCGGAGGCGCCATAAACAACGCATCGCACCACCACCAGGGAATGCGCGGATCGTTGGGGCGGATCGTGGGCAGGTCGATCACTGAATCCAGCGCCTCGCGCGTGGAATCCAGAATCTGCTTGTCCTGCTTGCGGCCCTGCATATAGAGCTCCAGATACGCCTGGGCAATGCTCTGGTTGTCGGCGTCCGGCAGCTTGGAGCGGAATCCATAGTTGAAGCCCTTGGCCATGTCGGCCATGGCATCGCGATACTTGGCTTCGCTGAGCGAATCGGAGACAGCCATGAAGCCGGCATACATCACGCTGGAGGTCCAGATCTGATCCCAATAGGGCTTGGAGCGCTCCAACTGCCAGTCGGCCACTTTGCGCGTTACCTTGTCCACGGCCTCGGTGGTGAGGGCAGGCGAGAGGTCGGTGGCCAGCGGTCCGGGATTCTCCGGCGCGTCGCCAAAGTGGCGGCGGGTGTCCTTGTCGATGCCGGCCTGCATGGCAGGCGTGGGCTTAGGCCTCTCCTGGGCGGTGGCAACCATTGCCGCCGAAAGCGCAACCGCCGTACCAAGGCGCAGTGCAAAGTTCATGGCAAAACTCCTTCATGTTCTTGAAAATCTTTGTGCACAACCGCTGCGGAGAAAGCGTAGGAGGCTGTGCCGGACGGTGAGCCTGCAGCGCGGCATCGCGCTGGCTGGTCCCGTACCATCTGCTGCACCACGATGTGCACCGTAAGGGCGCAATGCGCAGGCATCGAACAGACTATGCGCCCACGGCAAGCAGATGCAAGCAAAAGATGCGAAAATTGGAAACAATTTCCAATACGGTTCGAGCGCGCTCCCGCACCCAGCCTGCCAGCCTTCGCCGTATCCCTGCCGGCAGAAAGAAAAGGCGCGGAGACGCTTCTTTCGCGTCCCCACGCCTTGATCTACCTGCCTTGTGGGTATGGTCGTTACTTGCTCTGGCTCATCACCACTACATCCTGCTTGCGGCTGGCCGGACTTACCTCCAGCCGCACCAGCTTGCCCTGCTCCACGCGGCCTTCCACCACGGTGTTGTGCGGGGCGTGCAGACGGAAGTCGGCGGTCCACTCCGAGGGCCATGTGGGCAACAGCAGAATCTTCTGGCCATCGGTTTGCAACAGCATCTCTTCCAGTGTGATCATGCCGGAGCCGCCGTTGTCGAAGTCGGGGATCCAGTCATGTGCCGGCTGCCAGAACCACTTGAAGCGCTGGTCGCCATAGTTGGTGAACTCCGCCACCACGGCTTTTTTCGCCTCGTTGGTCAGTCCCAGAGCGGCGGCCTGGGTTCCATCCTGACCCCAGCAGGTGTATTGCGGAGAGCGCCGCGCCGCATAGGTGTCTACCGCCAGCTTCAGATCCGGCTTGCCGACTCCATATACGTGGTACGGGAAAGCTGCGTACAGCTCGGGATTCTCGCTATTGCTGGTCTTGCCGTACTTTTCCGCTGGGAGCAGGACCGGCGTGCCCTGCGCATCGCCTGCGCCGTTGGGCGGCGTCTTCCCGTTGGCTGTGGTCGTGCCGCGCGGCAGCTCCGGAAGGGCCTTCAGCGTTGCTGTCCAGGCGGTGCGCTGGGCCTCGGTGGTCATGCTGGCCGGCAAGGCCAGCAGTCGCGGAAGTACCGCCATCAGTCCGGCAATATCCGGCGCGGGGTTGGTCACATCCAACTGGTACGTTTCCAGCGATTGCGTGGGATACATGAGAATCTTTCCCTGCGCATCGTGCTTCCAGTGCAGGCCGTAGAAGGTCACAATGGCATCGGCAAAGGGCAACAGCTTGTTCCGCGCAAACTCCGTGTCGCCGGTTGCGTCCACATAGTCGAGCATCTCAGCCGCCACTTCGAGCGAGCCTTGAATGTGATAGCGCTGCCAGCGGCTGGCGATCTCATTGGTGGAGTTGTTCCAGCCAAAGTCATGCATGCTGGGCAAGCCGAAGAAGAACATCGTCTCTGGATACGATGCGCCGCCATGGTTGTAGTAAAGCCGCGCGCGTTCCAGTTGGAGCGGTAGTGCATTCAGATACATGTTGAACCACGGCTTCAGCAGATCGTAATCGCCGGTGGCAATCAGCGGCCAGTAGAGCAGCCGGTTGTTCTGGTTCCAGTAGCAGTTGCCCCAGGCGCGGTAGTCGGGGCTGGGCTCCTTGGCCGCGGTGGCTGGATTGTTCAGGCTGTTGCGTTGCGCAGGCACCGTGCCGCCCACGGTAAACAGCCCGCCGTTGAATTTGGTGGGCAGCTCGCCGCGCGATTGGGCCGCGATCATATAGCGCTGCAAGGCGTATCCCTGGCTTACCTTTTGCGCGTCGTCGGCGCCGCTTACGCGAATCCAGCTCCGCTCCCAGAACTGGTTCCACCAGGCGGTGTGCGCAGCGCGGGCGGCACGCAGGTCGGCAGGATTTGCGCCCGCCGCCAGAGTCTTGTCGAGCAGATTCTTCCACTCTTCCGGCTTTTCGCAGCGGCCGGACGCCGCCACCACATCGATGCGTGCCTGCTTCACCGGCACAGCGGAAACCAGGGCCTGGTCACTCTCATTCTTCAAGCCAGGACCGGTGATCATCCCCCCAAAGCAGCGGTGCAGCAACGGGTCAGGATGTTTGCCCAGCAACGCATCCAGATGTTGCTGATGCAACACGGTGGGGTAGATGCTTTCTTCGTTCCAGTGAAACCAGCGCACGCCGTTCTTGGCAGGCAACACGCGATCCGCGGCAAACTGGACCGGCATCTGATCGCCGCCCAGTTCGTTCATGCCGTTCTTGTCGGCCGAGGGCTCCGTCATTCCGTGCGTGGTGCGCCAGCTTTCGAGCGACGCGTGCACGCGCACCGGCTGCGCCGCATGCAACTCGATATGCAGAGCGTTGTGGTTGGCATCGATCCATACGCGCAGCGACGATGCCCCTTGCTCCAGCATCACCGTGGCCTCGTCCACATGCAGCGTTTGGCTGAAGCCCGCACCAGTGAACAGCGCGGGCTCGGTGTGGATGCGCACGCGTCCCGGCTTCACCAGTTTGCCGGTTTCCGTCCAGGCATCGGCTTTGGCGAGCAGCAGGACAAGATCGCCGTTGGCTTCCGTCCACACGTTGGCAGCCAGATCGCCATTGCCCAGGGGCATGGAGTCATTCTGGTTTGTCCCCAGAGTGGTCCAGGTTACGTTATTGAACGCCATGGCCTGTGCGGCAGAGACGGCGGACTGCCCCCTTGCCGGTTGCGGCCCACAGAGCAGTACGAAGGCGGCCAGTAGTGCGGCAGAGACAGCCGGCCGGAAACCAGGACAAAATCTTGCAAACACGTGCATACCTCATCGGCAATTTGAGAGTGGCAGCCCACCGCTCAGCCGGAAGATCAACCCATAACCGGATCGAGAACCGGACCGAAGAGCTGCTGCAGGACAGCATACATACTTTATCGGTAACGTTGCCAGAAAAACCGATTTTTCATTGTTAGGGAATGGAGCAGTGACACGGCCGAAAAAATAGATGTGCTGGCGCGGGGAGGCGTGCACGCTGCCAGCCGGCAAGATTGTTGTTCTTTCGGACTGATAAGATACCGAATCAACTGGAATCTCGCGGCAAAGCTGGCAAGATGCGGTTTTCCGCAAGTCTGAAGGTGCGAGTCTGCGCGGATCGATGCAGGGGCCGGTGGGGTTGGAACGAGTTGCGAACTGGTGGCGCAGGCTTGTGCCTGTTTGGGCCGTAGTTCTCCTGTTCCTGCTGAGCGCTGCCGATGCGGTGTGTATGCCCTGGCGTGGCATGGAAGGCATGACGCACCGGCGCTGGGGTATTGAAGACGGCTTGCCGGATCAGACGGTGCTGGCCGTGGCGCAATCGAGCGATGGCTATCTGTGGTTGGGAACTCCGCACGGGCTGTTTCGTTTTGATGGCTTCAAGTTTGTGAATGCCGCAGCCAACGTTGCACCCACGCTGGAGGAATTCGGCGTCTATTGCATTTTGGCTGCGCGCGATGGCTCCTTGTGGACCGGTTCAGCCGGCGGCGGTGTAACGCATCTGCGAGCTGGCATAGCGGAGCATTTTGGTGCGGAGCATGGCTTGCGCAGCCTTTCCGTGCGTGCCCTCTATCAGACCCCGGACGGAGTTGTTTGGGCGGGCACCGACCGTGGTCTGTACCGCTTTGAACGCGATCACTTTGAGTTTGTGGTTCAGGTGGGGGAACAGTGGATCACCACCATCAGCTCCGATGGCAGTTCAGGTTTTTGGGTTGCGGGCACGCACCTTCTGCACAGCACGCAAGGGCGTTTTGAATCCATTCCTCTGCCGCCTCTCAAGCTGCCGATCCGCGCGCTGGCGCAGGCTCCGGATGGCACGCTGTGGATTGGAGCTTTTGGCAGCCTGCTCAAACGCAGTGCGGATGGGGTACTTCAACCGGTGGCTGAAGTCCATGCCGACGTGCGCACTCTGCAGGTCAACCCATCAGGTGGCGTGTGGATCGGCACCATCGGTTCGGGTATGTTGTTGTGCCAGCCCGACGGCAGAATGGTGCAGGTGCTCAGTGCTAGCGAGCCTGGTTCGCGGGCCGTGCGCGCCATGGTTCTCAGCCATAGCGGTGAATTGTGGGTCGGCACGCAGGAAGGCCTGATCCGCTTCAGTCGTACCGGCATCGATTTTGCCAGTGTGCCCCATGCTTCAGGTGCGGATTACAGCTCTGTGCTGGTGGATCGCGATGGCGCGGTCTGGTTGAGCGCCGGAAGCCTTACCCGCTGGATGAATCACGAGGCCCACTCGGTGTCCGTGCCGCAACTGGCCAAAACCTCCATCCGTTGCATCTTCCGCGAGCGCGATGGCGCCTTGTGGGTAGGAACCATTAGCGACGGAGCTTTTCGCATCCTGCATGGGGTTGTGGATGCGCACTACGAATCAACTCTAGGCTCCAATGCGGTAACCGGATTTGCCGAAGCTCCGGATGGCACTCTTTGGATCGGAACCGATACGGGGCTGGTGCATTGGGCAAACCACAAATTCACTGCGTACAACGGTGGCCCGCAGTATCCACTTGGCGTAGGTACGGTGCGCTCCATCGCCTTTGCTCCCGATGGAGCCATCTGGCTGGCCACTCCCGCAGGCTTGATGCAGTTCCGCAATGGCCTCTTTACCCGGCCGGAGATGATCCGCCAATTGGCGCGCTATCGCATCTGGTCGCTCTATGCCGATCACGATGGCTCCTTGTGGATCGGTACAGGCACCGGACTTTATCTCTGGCGCGGCGGTAGCCTTCGCCACATTGTTCTGCCCCGGATCACCAACCAGACCCAGGCCGTGATTTCGATTCTGAAAGATACTCAGAAGCGCTTCTTGATTGCGTTGCCGAACACGGTCTTCCGTATCGCCAGCGAGGATGTGGAGCGCTCCTTGCGGAATCCTGCCAGCTCTGGCGGAAATGGCGTGCCGGAGGTATGGCTGTCCAGCAAGCCGGAGATTTTTGCTGTCGCCGGCGAAACCGGATCCGAGATCTACAGCGACCTGTTGCAACTGGCTGCAACTGATCGTCAGGGCGGGGCCTGGTATGCCTGCACCCGGGGACTGCTTCACATCACTCCGCGCTCCATCACGCGGCAGGAGCCGGCTCCCCCCGTGGTGATTGAACGCATTGTGGTCGACGGCGTGCCGGTGGCCAACAATGGTCCCATCCTTCTGCCGCCTTCCGCGCACAACATTGAAATCGGAGCTACGCCGATCCTGCTCAGCTCTCGTTCCGGTCTGGAGCTGCGTCGCCGCCTGGTTGGCCTGGAAGACAAGTGGACCGCCATCATGCCCGGCGCGTCTTCCAGCTATGCCAAGCTGCCGCCGGGCAAATACACTTTCCGCGTGGAGGCCAGTTGGGGAGGTGGGGCCGCGGCGTCGGCGGCCGAAGTGGTGATCGTTCAGCAGATCTCCATCTTCCGGACCAAGTGGTTTCTGGCGGGCTGCCTTGTGGCCTTCGCTCTGTTGATCTGGCTGTTTCTGCGCATGCGCCTGCATCAGATGCGGTTGCGCTTTCAAGCCGTGGCGGCGGAGCGTACTCGCATGGCGCGTGAAATTCACGACACCTTGCTGCAGGGATGTATCGGCGCGGTGTCGCTGCTGGAAGCCATTGAAATCAGCCATGACCAGGTCTGCGGCGACTTGCCGGCCGGCCAGCGCCAGCGTTGGCGCTCCACCCTGGCCTACGTGCGCGAGCAGATGACAGAGTCCATCAAGGAAGCGCGCGAGGCCATTTGGAATTTGCGCAGCAGCGATGCGCTGAAGCCCTTGGACGAGGCGTTGCGCGATCTGCTGGATCGCCTGACCAGCCGCGCGCAGGTGCATGCTGTGTTTGAGGTGGAAGGAGAGGTGCCTCGTCTGGTGGCGCGTGCCCAGCATGAACTGATCATGGCCACCCGCGAGGCCATTCTGAATGCTCTGGCTCATGCGCGCCCGCAGAATATCCGCCTGAATCTGCATGCCGGTGAAGGAAAGCTCATCATTCGGGTTGCAGATGATGGCGCCGGTTTTGATGCCGATGCTCCGGAGAGTGCCAGTGGAGAACATTTCGGCTTGGCCGGCATGCGGGACCGCATGCGCAAATTTGGCGGTACGATGACTATCGAGTCCAGGACAGGGGAAGGCACCTCGGTTCTGTTGCTCCTGCCCCTGGGCGCTGAAGTGATCCGCTCCAGGCGATTTTTGGGATAACTATGGCCAATTCCGCGAAAATTCGGATTCTTGTCGCAGACGACCATCCATTGGTGCGGGCCGGCATCTGCGCCATCCTTGGCCTGCAACCGGATATGGAAGTGGTGGGGGAATTCGAGGATGCCGGCTCCGCAGTAGCCGCTGTGGAGCAGTGCCATCCCGATGTGGTGCTGATGGATCTGCGCTTTCCCGGCCTGAGCGGTCTGGAGGCTACGCGGGCCATGCAGGCGCGTGTTCCCGCGCCGGGTGTTATCGTCCTCACCACCTATGAGGGCGATGAGGATATTCATCAAGCTTTGCAGGCTGGTGCGTCGGCCTACATCGTAAAGGGCATGAAGCACGACCGCCTGCTGCAGGCCATCCGCCGCGTGCATGCCGGCAAGACCTATCTCCCCCCGGAGGTCTCGCAGTTGGTGCAGGACCGCCCGCAGGACGAGCTGAGCGCGCGGGAGCGCGAGGTGCTGCTGCTGATGGCCGAGGGCATGAGCAACCGCGCCATCGCGGCCGAGCTCTGCATCTCGGAAAAGACAGTTAAGTGCCATGTTGGCATGATCTTGTCGCGTTTTGGCGTGGAAGACCGCACGCAGGCTGTTCTGCAGGCCATCCGGCGCGGGTACGTGCGCCTCTAACTCATCTCCCTTCTCGTAGCTGCATCCCGTCACAGTACCATTTGGAAACAATTTCCTTCGCGATCCGACTTTAGTCCGATGCCAGTCGTTGCAACCCGCACGTAAGGTTTCTGCGTGCTGCTGGCACCCTCTGGCGGTTTTGGCCGCGGTGTCTCAAGGGAGAGGAGGCAGGGCAGCATGGGGAGTTGCAAGCCCCGCTCGGGATGCAAGTTCAACGAAACATAAGGAGATTTCATGAGGCCACGGAAAATCGCCTTTCGTCTTGCCAGTATCTTCGCCCTGCTCATGGTTACTTTGTTCGCTATGCCGGCAGGTTCACAGACGGCAGGCACCGCCAGCATTACCGGCACAGTGACAGACCCTACCGGCGCCATTGTTGCCAATGCCAACATTACGTTTACCAGTCAGGAGCGCGGTACCACGCGCGTCGTAACCACCGATCAAACAGGTCTGTTCTCTTTGCCGAACATTCCTGTGGGCCCCTTCTCGGTCAAGATAGTGGCCGCCGGATTCCAGACCAGCGTCCGTCAGGGCGTGCTGGAAGTCGGCAACGCCATCTCGCTCAATGTTCAGTTGACGGTGGGCGCGGCTGCTGCCGAGCAGGTTGAAGTGATGGCAGCCGGTGCGGCCATCGAAACCGAAAGCAGTACCTTTAAACAGGTCATCGATTCAGCGCGCATCACCGAAATGCCGTTGAACGGTCGCCAAGCCACCCAGTTGGTGCTGATCTCGGGCGGCGCCGTTACCGCGCCCTCCGGCGATATGGTCGGCAGCAAGAACTACGCCAGCTCGGTGGTGATCAACGTCGCTGGTGGTCAGGGTAACTTCAACAACTACACGCTCGACGGCGGCACGTACACCGACGTGTTTACCAACGTGAACCTGCCCTATCCGTTTCCCGATGCTCTCCGTGAGTTCTCGGTGGAATCCAACAGCCTTCCGGCCCGCAACGGCTTGCATCCTGGCGCACTGGTCAACGGTGTTACGTACTCGGGCACGAACCATATGCATGGTACCGTCTTCGAGTTTCTGCGTAACAACATCATCAACGCGAACAACTTTTTCTCTGGCAAAGATACGCTGCACCGCAATCAGTTTGGTGGCACCTTTGGCGGGGCACTCAAGAAAGATAAGCTCTTTTACTTCGGCGGCTATCAAGGTACCCGTGAGCGCAAGCTGAGTGCTGCTAGCCACGTCTGCTTGCCCACGCCTGCCATGTACAACAACGGCGACTTCAGCGGCATGCTGACCAGCAGTAACTGCCCCTCTACTGCCAAGGCTGCCTACACTAAATACGGAACCTACGCCAAGACCCTGATCGATCCGATTTCGAAAGCCGATATCTCATCTACCCATATCCTTACCAGCGCCACCGAAGTGGATTCCATCGCCAAGGCTTTGATCGCCAAGTTGCCTATCAGCTCGGAAGCTGCCGACGGTTACACTGCGGTTCAATTGGCTGCCAACTACAATGAAGACCAATATATTGGTCGCATTGATTACACCATTAGCCCCAGTCAGCAGACTTATGTCCGCTATTACCTGACCAACTACTTTGCACCCGCTTTTTATCTACCCAACAACTTGTTGGTGACTACCACGGCGGGCAATGACGAGCGTGTGCAATCGGCTACTGCCGGCCACGTTTGGACCATTACACCGCACATTGTTAACACCTTCACCGCTACCTGGGACCGTCGCCGCGACAATCGCGGCCCAACGGCGGGCGGCATCAACGCTGCTTCCATCGGTGTCAATATCAGCGAATACGTACCAGCCGACTTCCGTCTGGCGATCACCAGCGGCTTTTCGATTGGTTGTGGTACCTGCTCTCCGGGCTTTTTCAATACCTGGTCGGATGGCTTCAACGACGATCTGGAATGGTCGTACGGCAAACATGCCTTTGCCTTCGGCTTTGAGCTGATTCGTGCTGCACAGAACACCCGTGCGGGCTATCTGCAGAACGGCAATTTCAACTTCACCGGTACGGCCAGCACGTATTCTGGAGGTAACGCCAGTACCGGCGACGGCTTGGTGGACTTTGTAACTGGACAGCTTTCAACCAACGGCACCACCTACGCCTTTAGCCAGAGCGCGGCTCAGAAGACCGCCTATCGTCAGACTATTTTCGGTCTCTTCGCGCAAGACACCATCCACCTGACCAACCGCCTGACTGCCAATATTGGTGTTCGCTGGGACCCGAACTACTTCCAACAGGACCTCAAGCACCGTGGCGCCAATTTCAGCATGGCTAATCTAATGGCCGGTACTGGCAGCAGCGTCTATAGTTACTCACCCGCCGGCGCTCAGTTTTATGGCGACAACGGCGTTTCGCCTTCGTTCACCAACAATAATCAGGGCCAGTTTTCGCCACGCCTCGGTCTCACCTTCGATCCGACGGGAAAAGGCAAGACTGTGATTCGTGCCGGCGGCGGCATCATGTACGACACCCCGGCTCTGTTTACCAGCCAGCGCATGGCGGCCAACGCTCCGTTTGCTACTGAAATTGACTTGTCCGGAACCCATCCCTTCAGTGCACCGTGGACTGGCAATACCAATCCTGTTACAGGCGCTGCTAACTGGAATCCCTATCCGCTGAACTCGCCTCCTACCAAGACGGATGTCTTCCCGCTCTATGCCTTCTGGGTGATGCTGCCCAACAAGGTCAAGATGCCAGTTGTCTACCAGTGGACCGCTAGCATCCAGCAGGAGCTCGGCAAGGGCTGGAGCGCTTCGATCAACTACCTTGGCAACGAGAATGCGCACTTCTGGCTAGGCCAGGCCTTTAACGCACCGATTTATGTTGCCGGCACTTCTACGGGTGTGGCAGGTTCCTGCGGCGCCATGACTACACTTCCGGCTTCGGGCCAACCCTGCTCGGCAGCCAGCACGGCCAGCTACTATGCCCGCACTACCCTGACGCTTGCCAACACCACCAAGAACAGCTTTGGCAACTATTGGGGCAACTATTACAGCTACACCTCGCCGATGATCCATACCGGCGCAACCTCCAGCTACAACGGTGTCATCGCCGCCCTGCAGCACCGCATGAGCCACAACTACAGCGTACTGGTGAACTACACTTACGCGCATGCCATTGACACGGGTGACGCTCCTGGCGACGTGGCCGGCAACACCTACATGATTCCGACTAACCCGCGGGCTGACCGCGCGGCTGCCGGCTTCGATATTCGCCATATCTTCAACGCATCCGTGGTTGCTCGGAGTGACTTCAAGCTCCCCAACCGTGCGTTGCGTTTAGCCGTCAACGACTGGCAGATTGCTCCGCTGGTTCGCGTGCTGAGTGGAGCTCCCTTCAATGTCACCTCGGGTAGCGATATCTCGCGCAATGGCATGGGCCTCGACCGTCCGAACGTTGTAGCGGGACAGTCGTTTACAACCGGGAAAGAGGTATTCTCTGCAGGCACCAATGGTGCCAATCGTGCCTACTTCAATTCGGCGGCCTTTTCCAGCGCCACAGTGGCTATTGGTAGCTTCGGCAATGCAGGTCGCAACATCCTGCGCGGGCCCAACTACTACAACGTGGACGCCTCGCTCAGCCGCATCTTCAAGGTCTATGAGCATATGAACATGAATGTGCGTCTTGAGGCCTTCAACCTGTTCAACCATCCATTCTTCTCGGCATTTACCACCTCGCTGAGTTCTTCCAGTTTTGGTATTCCGAGTAGTGCTGCTGATCCGCGCCTGATGCAGGCTGCGGTGAAGATCAACTTCTAATCCGCCACACCTCGGGCAGCCTGTCGTCCTCGGCAGGCTGCCCATCCTTCCTGTTCGACCCCCTCTTCAATTCAGCGGCGCAGCGCATACGGGTTGCATGTGCAGGGAGGATGCGGGCGCGCGCATCCTTGTGCCGTTGCTTGCACGGGCAGGCGCAGCTTCGTCTCTCCCAGGGGAAGCGATGATGGGCTCCTTTTTTGCCGCAATGCTGCGTTGTGGTCTGTGCTGGCGATGACGGCAACTGATTCCCGCTATAATTCTCACGATTCCACTGGCGCGGCAGGCACACGATGCGCTGTCGCGTTTGAGAGAAGGCAACGATGGTGCGTCGCGGAGTGATTGCCAGCTATTCCGGGCAGGGAAGTGGCCATGTCATGGTCGAGGGCAAGACTTACCCCTTCACGCGGGAACGGATGTGGCAATCGCCTGGCGAGCCGCAGGTGGGGCAGCAGGTGCATGTCACCTTCGATTCGGAAGCGAGTATTGCCTCCATGGCCGCAGTGGACGCCGACGAAGCTCCTGTGCTGGCAACGCCTGCCAACGCTTCCGCTCTGGCCTCGCCGCTCGATCTGTTGGATCTGTTGGCCGTGTTGGCGATTGCGGCAAGTTGGTTCCTTCTATCTGCCATTACGGTTCGCCTGCCTCTGCTGGGCGAACTGCACTTTACCTTCTGGCAGATCCTGGGGCACCTGGACGGGCTGCAGACCCTCAGCGCGCAGGTGGAATCCCGAGTGGGCCTGGCAGCGCAGTTGCTGGCTGTTGCTTCACTGCTTGCCGCGCTATTGCCGCTGGTATGGCGCGTGCGCTGGGCGCGCGTCGGCGCTTTTCTACCGCTGGCCGGCATGCTGGCCGCAGCCTGGCGCGTGCGGGTTGCGATCGATCATCTCCTTAGCCATTCCTCGGGATTGATGGGGCAGCTAAGTCGCGCCATGGCCCGCGAGATCGAAAAACAGATGCAGATTGGCTTGGGCGGATGGATCGCGGTGGTGGCAGCGCTGTGGCTGGTTTTACATGCAGTCGGAGAAATGTTTTCCCGGCGCAAGTGAGGTCTTGGTGGCCGATGCGCGGCATAGACCAGCGTGATCAAGCTATAAATTGCAGGCGGAAGTGAGCCGAGCGGCGGAGAAAAGCAGCATGTGACGTAACCGTTCACATCTTCCATCGCCAGCCGTTGACGCCACTCCCTCCAGAGCCTGATAGTTTGAGCTGCTTCGCTTTCTGTATTTTTGTACCCCTCTGGAGGAGTGCCTTGGCTTTATCCTATGTGTGTTTGCCGCGCCGTGTTTTTCTGAAGAACGCAGCTCTTGCCGGTCTTGCTGCCAGCCTGCCCGCTCGTGGATTGCCGGGCGCTGAGCACGATGCATCCACGCTCGGGGCTAGCGCCCTGACGTTTCTTCCGCTGGGGCAGATCCTGCCCTCCGGATGGCTTCTTCAGCAGCTACGCATTCAGGCCGAAGGGATGAGCGGGCACCTGGACGAAATCTGGCCAGATGTAGGGCCGGAGAGCGGTTGGCTGGGTGGCAAGGGCGAGGCGTGGGAACGCGGACCCTACTATCTGGATGGTCTTGTACCGCTGGCATGGCTTCTCAACGATGCGCGGCTCAAAGCCAAGGCGCAGCGCTGGATCGAGTGGACACTCACCCATCAGCAAGCCAACGGCATGATCGGCCCTGCCTCCAACGACGACTGGTGGCCGCGCATGGTCATGCTCAAGGTGCTGGCGCAATACGCCGAGTTCTCCGGCGATGAGCGCGTTCCCCCTTTGATGGAGTGCTACTTTCGCCATCAGTTGGACACGCTGCCCACACGGCCGCTGCGCGATTGGGGCCGTGCCCGCTGGCAAGACAATGTGCTCACCGTGCTCTGGCTCCATCAGCGCACCCATGCGCCGTGGCTGCTCGAACTGGCTCGGCTGCTGCGCCGGCAGGGGCTTGACTGGATTGGCGCCAGCGGCAATTTTCCCTATCGAGAGCGCATCACCGCGGAGTTCATCAAATTGAACGAGGGCGGGGGACTGAAGGATCTGGCCATGGCCACGCATGGCGTGAACAACGGTCAGGCGCTCAAGGCTGGAGTAGTGGCCTCGCTGGTTTCCGGCAGCGCCGATGATCGTCAAGCTTCGCTGCGCATGCTGCAGGCGCTTGACCAGTATCACGGCCTGCCCAACGGCATGTTCAGTTGCGATGAGCATTTGGCCGGCACAGATCCTTCGCAGGGCTCTGAACTCTGCACAGTGGTGGAGACGATGTACTCGCTGGCTTGGTGCTTGGCGGTGGCAGGCGATGTGCGCTATGCCGACCGGCTGGAGAAGCTGGCCTACAACGCACTGCCCGGCACCATCACCGACGATATGTGGGCGCACCAATACAACCAGGAGCCTAATCAGGTGGAGTGCAGCCTGCATCGCAAGCCTTGGGGCACCGACGGGCCGGAGTCGAATCTCTTTGGTCTGGAGCCGAATTTTGGCTGCTGTACGGCCAACTACCATCAGGGCTGGCCCAAACTGGTGGCTGCACTCTGGATGCGCACTCCGGACGACGGGCTGGCCGCAACCGTTTACGCTCCCTGCAAGGTGAACACTCTTGTGCGCGGCGTGCCGGTGCATCTGGCCGAGACAACCGATTATCCCTTCCGTGGCGCAGTGAAATTCTCCATCGATCCAGTGTCTCCCGTGCGCTTTGCCTTTTCCTTGCGCATTCCGGCCTGGGCGGCGGGCGCTACGATCCGGGTAAACGGCAAGCTGGAGCCCGCGCCTGCGGCAGGTGGATTTGCCCGCATCGAGCGCGAGTGGCGTGCCGGCGATGTGGTGGAACTCGCTTTGCCCGTCGAGCCGCGTGTTACCCGCTGGTTCCATAACTCCGCTGCCATTGAGCGCGGGCCGCTGGTGTTTTCGCTTGGAATCGAAGAGAGCTGGGTTAAGCTGCGTCGCCGCCCGATGACGGCGGACTGGCAGGTGTTTCCGCGTAGCGGGTGGAACTATGCGCTGGCTCTGGATGCGACAGCACTCGCTGCGGCAATCGCGGTAGAGGAAGGTCCCGTGGGCGATGTCCCTTTTGCTCGATCCGCCGCGCCGGTGCGCTTACGCGTCAAAGCCCGGCAACTGGTCAAGTGGCGCGCGGTGGATGGCGTGGCGGAGCCGGTCCCGCAGAGTCCGGTGGAGAGCACGGAGCCGGAAGAGTCCATTGAGCTGATTCCCTATGGCGCGGCCAAGCTGCGCATTACAGCATTTCCGGTGCTGAAGAGCTAGCGTCAGACGCGCCGCGCGCAATGACAGGCTGAAAGGAACCGAAACGCCGAATGAAATCGGCCTTGCAGCCGCTCACACCTGGCTGCTTATTCCCACAGCCCCGCCGCCCGGTCCGCTTCGGCCTGGTGGAGGCTCTCTACTTTGCCCAGGTCGCGCCAGTAGGCATGCGTCTGGTAAGCGGCAATGCGCTCGCCCGCCGCTGCCAGCCGTAGATAGGTGGGAATGATGGAGAAGACGCCCTCTTCCGTCATCAGCGGAAAGATGCGTGGCGAGAGGATGTGGATGCCGCAGAAGGCGAGCGGGGTGGGCGTGGCGATGGCGCGCGCCCATTCCGTGGCGGTGGGCGTACGGCGGCCTACCAATTGTCCTTCCGCATCGAAGAGAAGCTGACGCGAGGAGCTGCGCGGCTTTACGGCCAGCGTTGCCAGTGCGCCTTGGGCGTTGTGCTGCGCGAGCATGGCGCTCAGGTCAATGCTGCTCAGGATGTCGACGTTGTGCACCACAAAGGGCTGGTCCGATCCGGCCCGCAAAAAGAACTCTGCGGCATGCTGCAACCCGCCGCCAGTGTCCAGCAGGATCTCTTCGCGAGAGATCTCGATCTGCAATCCAAAGTTCTTTTTCTCGCGAAGGTAGTCGATGAGAACGCTGGCGTGGTGATGTGCGTTGACAACAATCTCTGTGATGCCGAATGACTGGAGCCGTCGCAGGGTGCGTTCCAGCATGGTTTGGCCGGCCAGCTCGACCAATGCTTTCGGGAGCGTATCGGTAAGCGGGCGCAGGCGTGTGCCCAGGCCCGCAGCCAGAACCATCGCCTTCATCGGCCCTGCTTCTCCATTTCAATGTGTTGCAGCTTCACCTCCACACCCATTGTGCGCAGGTGTTTGGCGGTCTGCTCGGCCAGATATACGGAGCGGTGCTGGCCACCGGTGCAGCCAAAGCCGATCATCAAATTCTGGAAGCCGCGTTCGCGATAGTTGGCCACGGCCATGTCCACCAGCGCCCGGGCATTGGCAAAGTATTGATGCACGGCGGGGTGGCGTTCCAGATACTCGATTACGGGCTGATCCTTGCCTGTGAGTTGCTTGTACTGTTCTTCGCGTCCCGGGTTAGGCAGACAGCGCGCATCGAACAGAAAGCCTCCGCCGTTGCCGGAGTGATCCTGGGGCAGTTCCTGCTTGTAGGAGAAGCTGGAAACTCGCACCACCAGCGGCGCCGTGGTCTTGGCCAGGCTCATCAGTTTTTCTGAAGTCGAGATGCGGTCGAGCGCTTCCATTAGCGCTGGTAGCGCAACGGGCAGCTTCACATTTTCCGCCAGCCAGCGCAGGTTCTTCAGCGCAAATGGTACGCTCTGCAAAAAATGCGTCTTGCGCTCATAGAAGCCGCGGAAGCCGTAAGCGCCCATGGCCTGCATCAGGCGCACATACACGTAGGCGTAATAGGAGTCGAGGAAGCTCGCGCGGTCCACCTTGGTGTAGGCGTCGAGGCTCTCCAGATAGTGCTCCAGAAGTTCCGTGCGGACCTCGGGCGGCAGGTCGGCCTTGCCGTCGAAGAGCAGGGAAGCCACGTCGTACTGCAGCGCTCCCTTGCGTCCGCCCTGGTAGTCCAGGAACCACGGCTTGTCGTCCATCAGCATGACATTGCGCGACTGAAAATCGCGATACAGGAAATAGTCATGCGGCGCGGCCAGCAGCAACTGCGTCAGACGGTCGAAATCGTCTTCCAGTAACTGCTCATTGAAAGGGATGCCGGCCAAACGCAGAAAGTAGTATTTGAAGTAATTCAGATCCCAGTTGATGGACTGGCGGTCAAAGCTCTCGCGCGGATAGCAGACTTTGTAGTCAAGATCGCGACCGGCGGCAATCTGGAAGCGAGGCAGTTCGGCCACTACCTTGCGATAGGCCTCAATGGCGGCTGGTGCGATGGTCTGGCCCTGGCGGTTCTGGTTCAGGAACGCAAACAGCGTGGTATCGCCCAGATCCTGCTCCAGATAAACATGGTTGTCCAGATCCTCGGCGTAGATCTCCGGCACGGCCAGCCCATGGCGGCGAAAGTGGCGGCTGAAGGTCAGAAAAGCCACATTCTCTTCGCGCACCGTGTTGCCAATGCCGATGGCGGTGTGGCCGCCGCCGCTGAGGCGGACAATGGTGCGGCCAGAGCCGCCAAGTTCGCCCTGGACCGGCTCCAGGCGTTCGAACTGCGTGTTGAAATGCTGCTCAAAGAGCCGCTTGAGTGCGTCCATGGTTGGGCTTTCCCGCGTCGAAGTCTGCTTTTTCAAGATAATCTATTGGGCTCGCTCCTGGGGGATTCGCGACATACCGGGGCCTTCCGCATGTACCTGGCCGCGCAGTACCCTCGGCGAACAGACACGCGACAGCCCTGTGGTGGGGCGTGTATAAATTGGTTCTTGAGCGGGCTTTCCGGGTCGGGGAGAACTGGGACTGCGGACTGGATACCGCTGGTGTGGCAGGTGCAAAGCCTGCCCGAAAGGAATGGGGAAGATGCTTCATCGTAAACTTTCGTGCTCTCTGGCTGCGGCTGCCGTATTGGCGCTGGCAACCTCTCTGCTGCCTGCGCAGCAGGATGTTTTTTCCAATTGGCCCAAGGGACGTTCGCCCGAGGAAGTGGGCAAGCGGCTGGCGGAGCACTTTGTGGCTAGCCCTCACCAGTACACCAAGACCATCCACTATTCGGAGGTCTGCACCTGGTATGGTGCTCTCACCTATGCACAGCTCACCAAGAACGTGGAACTGCGCAATGCTCTGATCAAGAAGTACGAGCCCCTGTTGCCCGGTGGCGCCGAAGCCAGCCGCATTCCTGAACGCCACCACGTGGACGACTCCATCTTTGGCATCATCTCCCTGGAGATTGCCATCCAGACCGGCGACAAGAAGCAGTTGGCTGTGGGCAAGGCCTGGGCCGACCGCCAGTGGGAAAATCCGCAGCCCGATGGCCTCTCCGCGGAAACCCGCTACTGGGTGGACGACATGTACATGCTCACCATCCTGCAACTGGAAGCCTATCGCGCCACCGGCGACAAAAAGTACCTGGATCGCGATGCCAAGGAGATGGTGAGCTATCTCGACAAGCTGCAGGAGCCCAATGGCCTCTTCCACCACGCTGCGGACGTGCCCTTCTTCTGGGGCCGTGGCGATGGCTGGTTTGCGGCGGGCATGGCCGAGATACTCCGCTCGCTGCCCGCCGATCATCCTGATCGCCCGCGCATCATGAAGGGCTACAAGCTCATGATGGAGTCGCTGCTCAAGTATCAGGGCAAGGACGGCATGTGGCGGCAGCTCATTGACCATGACGATTCCTGGCCGGAGTCGAGCTCCACCGCCATGTTCTCGTTCGCGATGATCACCGGCGTAAAGAACGGCTGGCTGGATACCGCCACCTACGGTCCGGCGGCTCGCAAGGCATGGATCGCGGCCTCTGGCTACATCGACCAGAATGCCGATGTGACCCAGGTCTGCGAAGGTACAGGCAAGCTGAACAGCGAAGAGTACTACTACATGCGCGGCCGCCGCACGGGCGACTTCCATGGACAGGCGCCCATGCTCTGGGTGGTTTCCGCCCTGTTGCGCGACGCTGGCAAGTAACTCACATATGGACAAAAAAGGCGCGGCCTGCGGGCTGCGCCTTTTTTTGTCTGTAGGAAACCGTGTTATTGCGCGCCGGGAGAGCCGTCTCGCCGTGCCCGTTGTGTAATGGGCTGTTCCACGGCGAAACCGGGCGGGGCGAGCTACTTCTTTCCTTTTTCCGGTTGGAAGAGTTGTGGCGCAAACAGGTTCAGGTAGTCGCGCCAATTGGTCCAGGCGTGGTATCCCCCGGTCTCTTTCAGTTCGGTCTTAATACCGTTCTGGTTGAGCAGCGCCACCGTCTGGTGGCAGTTCTCCAGCAAGAAGTCGTATTGCCCGATGGCGAACCAATACAGGTGGAAGGGTTTGCCGCTGGCCCGATACTCGGCCAGATCCACATCCTGAGCTTCCTTCATTGCCTGGGGCACCCAGCCGGAACTGAACACGCCTACCCAACTGAATTTCTCCGAATTGCGCAGCGAGATGGCCAGCGTCTGCATGCCGCCCATCGACAGACCCGCCAGAGCGCGGTGATCGCGATCCGTGAGGGTGCGGAAGTGCGCGTCCACGTAGGGCAGCACATCGTCGACTAGGTCTTTGTTGAAGGCGTCGTGGCCGATGGTGGAGTTGCCGCTGGCGCGGAAGCTGCTACTGATGTGGCCAGCGGGCATGACCACAATCATCGGCACAGCCCTGTGAGCGGCAATCAGGTTATCCAGAATCGCGCCTGCACGTCCCTGATCGCTCCAGGAGTTATCCGCGCCGCCGGCGCCATGCAGCAGGTAGAGCACCGGGTAGCGGGTGGTGCCGTTCTCGTATCCCGGAGGGGTATAGACATGCAGACGGCGCATGGCGCCCACAGCCTTGGAGTTGTAGAAGAGCACATGCAGATCGCCATGAGGCACGTCGGGCTTGTAGGCGGAGAATTCCGCGCCGGGAACCTCGTATACGCTGCGTTGCGCGGTGAGTGTTTGGGCGGCGATGGGATTGCGCGGATCCGGTGTTTTGACCCCGTCCACCACGAAGTTATAGAGGTACACGCCGGGCACGATAGGGCCGATGGTGGTTTCCCAGATGCCCTGGTCGCCCTTGACCAGCGGAATGTCATTCAACTTGGCCAGATCTTCGGGCTTGATGCCAGGCGTGGCTTCCGGCCCCTCGGTCTGCAGCTTCACCTCGTTGGCGTTGGGGGCCCAGATGCGGAAGCGCACCTTGCCGTCGGCGGCAACCTCTACCGGCTGCAGGGTGTCGTTCGGGGTGGGCGCAGGAAAACGCATCTGCGTTTTTTGCGTGCTCGGCAACGGTTCCTGGGCGTGAAGGCGGACGGCTGGCAGCGCGATTGCCAACGTGAGACAGGCGATCACGGTCCATGCCGCAAAACGTAGGCGGAGGCTTGCATGCGTCATAGAATTCCTTCTTGCGACGGGCTCTGCCGCGCTCCCTCTGATGCGCGCGTGGTCGCAACTCAAGATGTATTGGCTATTTGGAGCAGATGCTGCAGGAAGGCTGTCTCTAATCTCTGCTGGGAAGACGGGGGCGCTTCAAGGAAAGACCCGCGTTGGGACTACGATATTTTTCCTCTATTTTGGATACGGTCAGATCCTTACACGCTCTTCAACTCGCATGCCGTAGCATCGAACTATGCGCAAATCGCTCCTCCTGCTCGTTGCTGTTGTCTTGTTCGCGGTTCCCTTCCAGGCCCAGACCGGCGCCGCTGACGCGAAATCCCGCGTGGACGCGGTTCTTTCCAGCCTCCGCCGTGGCTACCACATTGGTCAGGTGGCTGTATCTCCCAATGGCAAGCGCATGGCGTGGGTGGAAGGTGGCCGAAGCGCCGGGCAGTTGCATGTGGCGGAGATGGACAAGATCGAGAAGAGCGGCCCCGTGAAAGAGGGGGCAAAGTGGTCCATTTGCGCGGCCAACTTCCCGCTCTGGACGCCCGACTCCGAGCATGTTGTTTTCCTTTCCGATTGCGGCAGCGAGAGCGGGCAGCGCAACTTCTACATCACCACCGAGCCGGGTAAAGAAGCACGCCGGCTGAGCACCCTTGAGGGGGAGGTGGACGATCCCGCCCTTTCTCCCGATGGCCATTCCATTGCCTTCCTCTACGTCCCGGGCGCAACCCGCCCGGCCGGAGCGCTGGCGGCCATGAAGGCGCCCTCCGGTGTCATCGGAGAAGACGGAGTTGAGGTGCAGCGGCTTGCCACGGTGCCGGTGGGTAAAGAGGCGGCTGAACCCACCTTTGTTTCTCCCGACAATCTGCATGTGTACGAGTTTGGCTGGTCGCCGGATGGCCATCAGGTGACCTACATCGCCGCCAATCCTCCGGGTGAGAACAACTGGTGGGTGGCGCAACTCTATACCCAGCCGCTCAAGGGCGAGCCTCGCTCCATCCTTGCGCCCGCCACGGTCTCCGGGCCGCTACACGGGCTGCAGATGGCCGTGCCTCGCTGGTCGCCGGACGGCCAGCAGATTGCCTTCATCGGTGGCCTGATGAGCGATCAGGGCGTGACCGGCGGCGACCTGTGGCTAGTGCCTGCCTCCGGAGGTCAGCCCGTGAACCAGACTCCGGGCCGGGCCGCGACTGTGGAGTGGTTCACCTGGTCCGATGCGGGCTCGCTCTACTTGAATTCTCTAGCCGGTGGCAACGTGCAGTTGGCGCTCTTGCACCTGCGGTCGCAAGCTGACCCAGTGATCGATGCCCCCATCTACAGTTTGCCCATGACGCTCGACGCCAATGGCATGTCCATGAGTTTGTCCGCCACGGCCGATCATTCTCTGTTTGCTTTTCGCGCCAGCGCCTACTCCACTCCCCCGGAGATTCTGGCTGTCCGCACGCAGGCCGGGGCAGACAAGCCTGCCGGCGTCTTCCCCCTTACGGCCTTCAACAAGGGGCTTGAGCCCACCTGGGGCAAGGCGGAGTCCGTGGAGTGGACCAATGACAGCTTCAAGGTGCAGGGCTGGCTCATCCTGCCCAAGGACTACGATCCCCAAAAGAAGTACCCCATGGTTGTGGAGGTGCACGGCGGTCCGGCTTACGCCGATACGTCGCGTTGGGGAGGAGGCTTTGCGCTCAGCCCGGTGGCCTTCTCCGCCGTGGGCTATTTTGTCTTTCTTCCCAATCCCCGGGGCTCCTTTGGCCAGGGCGAGGCTTTCACCCAGGCCAATCGCAAAGATTTTGGCTACGGCGACCTGCGCGACATCCTGGCCGGCGTGGACACGGTTCTGGCCAAATATTCTGTCGACCCCAAACGGGTGGGCATAACCGGTTGGAGCTATGGCGGCTTTATGACCATGTTCTCCGTCACCCAGACCGGCCGCTTCCGGGCTGCCGTGGCTGGCGCGGGCATTGCCAACTGGCTCAGCTACTATGGCGAGAATTCCATTGATCAGTGGATGATTCCTTTCTTTGGCGCGTCTGTGTACGACGACCCGGACGTGTATGCCAAAAGCTCTGCTATCAATTACATCCAGAAGGTGAAGACGCCCACCCTGGTGGTGGTTGGCGACCGCGACGGCGAGTGCCCCGCGCCCCAGTCCTTCGAGTTCTGGCATGGGTTGCGTGACCATCATGTGCCCACCCAACTGGTGGTCTACCCGAACGAGGGCCATGGTTTTACCAATCCCGAGCACTCCCGCGACGTGCTGGAGCGCGCCATCGGTTGGCTGGACAAATATATGCCGGAAGAGAAGTAGACCGGTGACCATGCCGGAATCCGGTGCCCGGAGTCTGGATGGAGGGCACGAAAGCTGCTCTCAGGCCCCTGAATCTGCTCGCCAACCCTCTCCGGCAGCGTCTATTGGGCAGGGAGGGCTGGGGCTGCCGTGGCTTTGCTGCCAGAGGCCGGTCCATCCTGTTACACTTTTTTCTTGGAGTCTGTTGGAGACGGTCTTTGTCCAGCGCGCCAGATTCTGGCTTCCGGACAGCTCTCCATATGTGTGTATCTCCCGCCCCGTGCAGCCTATGCGTATCGGGCCGGGGCGGTATTAACCCTATCTTTCCGACGGTTGCTCAGACCGTTCCGCGGCTCGAACGAGCGGGGCGGGGAGGATTCATGCGGCGGTTTTTGACGCTTGTTAGCTTGTTGTTCCTGACCATTCCAGCCGGTATCTCTGTGACCGGTTGCTACCGCAATCCCGGTGCCAAGTATTGCAACGGTGCGGGCTACGGTCCGAAGATTGGCGATGTCTCTTCGGTTACGCTGCAGCCGCAGGTCGCGGGCATTTCTCTGGCCTTTGGGCAGACGCAGCAGATCTCCACGCCCACCGCGACGGACTGCAAGTCGAGTGCTGTGAGTGTGAGCAGTTGGACCTACGGCACCACGAACAACAAGTTGGTCGATATTTCGCCCTCAGGCACGATCTGCGCCGGTACCTGGAATCGTAATTCCGGTGGCGGTATTGCGGATTACACCTACTGCAACAAGCCAGATCCGTTGCCGTCCACCGGTGGGCTGCCCTATTCGGTTGCCTACGTCACGGCCACCGGCGATTCGGTCACGTCCAATCCGGTGAAGGTCTACGTGCATACGCAGGTCACCTCCATCGCACTGGCGGGAGAGCAGAAATGCTACTCGCAGACCGCTACGGCGCAGTTGGATGCTCAGGCCTGCTACTCGGGCTCGAATAGCACACAGTATCTGTTCTGTGCACCCTCCACGCTGTCCTCGGCAAACTATGCTTGCCCGATGAACCCCAGCGTTTCCTCCGTGCCCACCTGTTCCACCGCGTTGGGTGCGCTCACCTATGCGCTGGGCAGCTCCACGATTGGCACGATCAACTCCAGCACCAACGTCATCACCGCTGCTTTGCCGGGTACCACCAACATTACGGCTTCTATCGCGGGTTCGGCCTCTTCCGCCGGTT